>Ga0208745_1000184_pt1 | contig 20970 bp, 15 predicted proteins | sample CryBogCBH23Jun09_FD_184622 | JGI IMG/M metagenome (GOLD analysis project Ga0208745, IMG submission 184622) | Freshwater microbial communities from Crystal Bog, Wisconsin, USA - CBH23Jun09 (SPAdes) | ecosystem: Environmental > Aquatic > Freshwater > Lake | place: Crystal Bog, Wisconsin, USA... | reverse complement strand
CAGGAAGTGGATTGCACTCGTATGTTTTTCTAAAAGAAACTCTCACAATCAAAACAGAAAGTGAGCGTGAGGCAGCTCAAGAGTTAGTTCGTAACTTTTACGGAGGTTTTGCTCAATATGCACAACCCTACGAGTTTGATTCAACATTCGACATAACCCGCATTTTGCGTATTCCTGGAACTCTAAATCTTAAAGACCCTTCACATCCACGCGAGGTGAAGATTCTTTTTGAGGATTGTTCACGAACTTACTCAATCGATGAAATTGCAGCAGTTGGTGTCTCTGGTTCTATCCGTAAGGAACGTGCCAAAAAAGTAATTGAGGCTGGTGCAAATGACGAAGCCGTTGGAACGATGAACCTTAAACGCGTCATTAGTGGATGCTCTTGGTTTGAGCGCGTTTGGGCTCACCCTGAGACTGCTACTTACAACGAATGGTTTGCGGCTTCGTCAGTTCTCTTCTTCGCTGAGAATGGCAACGTGATGTTTCACGAATGGTCAGGTAAACATCCAAAGTATTCATATGAAGAATCGCAAGCCCTTTGGGAGCAGATTGACCCAGAGCGCGCTCGACGTAGCTGTGACAGTGTTTCTAGTTCACTTCACGGCGCAGTCGATTGCGAGCGCTGCCCTTTTCGTGGGGGCATTCATTCACCCGTGGAACTGGGTCTTCCTGAGAAGCGCATTGTTGTTACCCAAACAGGCTCACTTCCTACTAAAGCGGCACAAGCTTGGGCTGCAACCTATGTAACTAATGAACCCCCAACGCTCTTCCGCAATAATGTCGGAATTCTTCGTATTAATGCCGAGCAAGTTGGGTGGGACATCCTGAACCCCAAGTCTGCTCGCCATGAGTTTGCTCGAAGCGCTGACTGGATGAAGCCAACCAAATCAGGTTCGTTAATTCCATCGGACCCAGCTGAGGCAGTAATTGAGGATATGTTGCAGACAATTAAACCTCCACTACCAGAATTGAAGAAGGTAACTTCAATTCCAGTAATTACAGCGGACGGTCGTCTAGTTCAAGACTTTGGTTACGATGAAACTTCCAAGATTTATCGTACCCGCGATGTAAGCCTAGGTAACACTAAGTTTGACACAGGAAAGAACTTTGCAACGGCTCAAGGAGCAGTGAAGTTTATTCTTGAGGAATGTTTGGTGGACTTCCCATTTGGTTCCGAGCAAGACAGTGCACATGCGCTAGCACTTATGCTGCACGATTTTGCACGCAATCTATTTGAAGGAGTATCACCACTATTCTTACTAGATAAGCCAGTTGCAGGTTCTGGCGCCTCACTTCTCGCAACAACTCTCCTCTACCCTTCTCTCGGAAGCGAAGTACCAATGAAGGTATTTTCAAAATCTGAAGAGGAACGTCGTAAGCAAATTACGACCCACCTTTATAGTGGCGGTGGACCTTACGTCTTAGATAACGTAAGTGGCGACAAGATTGACTCAGATGTATTAGCTGCAGTACTTACATCCGTTTGGTATTCAGACCGTTTGCTTGGTGGAAATACTGCACCGAAGCTTCCAAATCTTGGACCATGGGTGGCCACGGGAAACAATCCTGGATTCTCGGGTCAGCTGAACCGTCGCTTTGTTGAGGTTCGTTTAGTGCCTAAGACTGAGACACCACATCTTCGTGATGGTTTTCGCCATTACCCACTCATGCCATGGGTGAAAGAAAATCGAGCACTTCTCATTGATGCGTGCATCACCATCGTTATGGCTTATGTCGAAGCGGGACGCCCATCATGGGAGGGGACTCCACTTGGTAGCTTTGAAGAGTTCTCTAAAGTTATGGGTGGAATCTTGCAGAATGCAGGCGTTGAAGGCTTTATGTCGGACATGACCCTGCAACGCGATTCATTGGATGCAGAAAATAGTCAACTTCATGACTTTGTCGATATCTGGTGGGAGGAATTCGGGGAAAAGCAGGTCCCTGTAAAAGACTTAATGGCACTGGCAGCCAAGCATGATTTGGATGTACAAGACCACTGGGTGGAACCAGGGCTTCGCACCGAATCAACTCGCTCAGAATCCACAAAGGCGGGCAATTACATCGGAAACAAGAAACAACGCTACTTCGTTCTATTTCGTGAGGGAGAGTCCGTTCGCGTGCAATTAGTGAAGACAGAACGCCGTAGCTGTTATGGATTACGCCGCGGCTAGGTAAATGCAACCTTTGCAACCTTTGCAACCTTTGCAACATCGTTGGCCTAATTCAGACTATAGAGGTTACCGAAGTTGCAAAGGATGCAGGTTTTACCCAGACGGATGCAAGAATCACTGTCATCCTTATACATAACCCCATCAGATTGGAGACATTATGGAAATGCCTATCCTTTACACACCGAACGAAGTTGCGGACCATCTTCACGTATCACGAGGAACAATTTATAGCCTAGTTTCTCGTAGGGAGATTGACAGCATTAAAGTAGGCAGAAATCGTCGCTTCACAGCACAACAAGTAAAAGACTATATAGCTAGACGCCAGCAAGTTATTATTGTTGATTACTGAGCTCTTATCATGATATCAAGATTGAAACAGAGGGTTCAAAAGCGGAAAATCATCTTGCATAAGTGATTTTCTGCAAGATTAATCGACTTACTTGTACTGAAATGATTCTTGTTAACTATCAAATCACTAAAACCCCATGTAAACCTGGTCACACACGTAAAAATCAAAGTCAAACGTCGTGCAGTAGCCGAACTACAAACCTAAGAAGGACATATGAATACCAACACTTCACAATTTAACTCCAAAAGCTCTTCAACGCCTCAGGAAGCCGCTGCGCTGAAAGCCGTTCACTCAAAGCGGCAAAAGAACCTAAATATGCACCATGCTCCGACCATTGATGAACAACTCAAATACGCCAAACTATTTAAGATGCTGGCTTCACCAGTGGAAAATAGCAAGTTGCCTAACGACTAAAAGTGCCCTTTTTACTTTCTGTCACACTAGGCGAGTACTCTTCTAATATGGAAGAGAAGAGCTGTCCCGATACTCATCTCCGTTCAACCAGCCACAATTTTGGTTAGGTTGCCACTTTCGACGAAATCCGTCCAAGGTTGCGGCGTAGCGGAACACTAAATTACTCAGATGACAGGAATGGAGTTCGGTTCTTTGCCGATGCCATTCCTTCTTCTCTTTGTAACGCTATTGGGGCTCACTTTTGGCTCTTTTGCGACAGTTTTGGTTGCACGCATTCCCGCGAGAGAGAGTGTGTGGACTCGCTCGCGATGCACTCATTGCTCGCGTCATATTAAGGCCAGTGAAAATATTCCACTTTTTAGTTACCTCCGCCTCAAAGGCCGATGTGCAGCATGCGGAATCCAGATCTCATTTATTTATCCTCTGATTGAGATCTGTACCGCGTTACTCTTTATTGCTGGCATCTTCTTCTTGCACAGTTGGTTCCAGGTGGCCCTCTGGTTGGCATTGGTGATTTTTGGTCTACCCCTTGCAATCATTGATCTCACTCTGCACCGACTGCCCGATCCACTCACGGCAGGGCTATTTATCCTCGCCGCTTTCATAATTGTGGTTCAGGCGCTTATCAGCCACCACTACGGTCGTTTAGTACCCAGCCTAATTGGGTCGATCTCGCTGGTGATCCTTTATCTTGCAATAATGATTATTTCGCGGGGCGGAATGGGTATGGGCGACGTAAAACTTTCGGCCTCCCTGGGTCTCATCTCGGGATTCTTTGGAGTGCGAGCGGTACTGGTGAGCAGCTTCGCAGCGTACGTTCTGGGAGCCGTTATCGGGGTTGGACTTATGCTTGCAGGCAAAGCGGGACGCAGAACGGCGATCCCCTTCGGGCCATTTATGATTGTTGGGCAGGTAATATCCCTTTTAGTTCTTGCCCACCCTGGTCCATAAGCAGAATGCTAATTTCGCTAAATTAATCGATCCCTCTAGGCATGTGCAGAATTGTCACAGCGAAAGACTCGTTCCTAGGCTGCAAGGTTCCATAGAGGTTTTTTATTCCGAATGTGGAACCGAGCCTTTGAACATAACTCCTCCGAAAACGTCGTATCGCGACCAATTACCAAGCGTTAGTCGATTTAGCATCCGTGACCCTTGGTTAGCATTTCTAGACTGAATAGAGGCACCATTATTGAATACCGCAAGGGTGATTGCATGTTCTGTAGCGACCGTATCAATCGTAAAGTTGGTTGCCCCTCCATGCTTATAACCGTTCAGAATTACTTCCTGGACAATAACTTCTATCTGTCTTTCGGTCCGCGGCGACAGAACGGTCGCGGCTGTTTCATGACTCATTACTAGATCGATACCAATGACAGGAAGCCAAGGCGAGGTCGCATACTTGAGAAGTGACCCCAACGACTTCGGCTCTTCATGTGCAGCGGTTTCGAATCCCTTAAACCCTTCAAGCATTTCGGAGATCTCTTGCAGGGAGTTGGATTGCGCCCTTAAATCTTTATGATCAACATCCGTTTCGAATTGCCACGCAAGTTGAATCGCTTTCGATTGCAAGTCCCCATGAATAAATTCGGACCACGCCAGAAACAACTCCGAAAGCGCTAAGTCGATGTCATGAAGCGAACTGACTGACCTGTCACCACGTTTTGGAAGTAGTCCCCAGATGGCAGTTGAAGTCATCAAACCGGCCACGCGGAGATTATCTAAGAATGTTAGAGCCAAGAAGCATGTGCCCATCAGCGCGAATAAGCGGAGTGGGCTCGGTGACTTTGAGGCGAGTGGGTAGAAAGAATGCGCCGCAATTGCAATGATATAAACGAACCCGAGATTCGCGCAGAAGATTGAATTCTTGATGACTGCGAAGTGGATGTGCTTAGTATTTCTAAGGGCTCCTTCAAGATTTTTACCAAGCCAGATAGCTATTCCAGTCGCCAACACCGCACTTAGGCTCGCAATGTCGACCAGCCGGTCTTCGATTAGCCAGAGAAGTGAGATGGCCACGAATGCGGAGGTGAAACCAGAAGGTGAGGATGTGCATTGCGCATATCCAGCCCTGAAGGTCCTCAGAAGAGAACCCACCCGAACAACTTTAACCTTATTTTCCTTGGAGTCCCCGAGAAGCTCTTTGGATAAATCGCTTAGGTCATGCGCTGCTTTACGTAAGTTCCCCACTAGTAGTTGTGGAGAACGTACGTTGTCGCGAAAACTTGCGAGAGTGACGGCTGAAATCGAAGCATTGATGTTAGATATAAAATTAGAAACGTGATCGATTTTTAATAAGTGATTACGCTCTGCCAGGATTCTTTCTTGAGCGGCATGTGTCAGTTGGCTTCGAAGCGAAATGAAAATGCTCAAGGAATACCCAATTATTATCAGCCACAATTGGAAAATTAAAATGTTCTCCAGAAAGCGCAATGTAATTCTTCCAGGTGTCTCAGCAGGCCAACTGGCTGAGAACTTGGCATCGGTTAGTGTTTTAAGTAGGGCGGAGGGAATGCTCGTCATGAGCACTAGAGAAATATTGATTCTTTGCACGCGGAAATACTTTAATAAATTGAGAGATCCAAGAAAGATTAGAAGTTCAACGATGCTTGCAATGGCCGGAGCAAGTAGGTGCATCCATGTTCTGGGTGAGACTTCCGATTCTAGATTGCAAAAAAACAAGACAGGCAACGTTGGGATCATGTAGATGGGAAAAGCATTTTTGAAGCTTGATGTAGACACCAATGCAATTTTGGCCTCAACAGCCGAACGTAGCCTGGACATTAGTTGCAAGCCTTTAGGCGATCTTCCCCATATATTCAAAGTACTTTCGTGTGAGCAAAACTCTCTGGTTAGTATCTATCGTGAATGGAATATCGAGCTTTTTGGCTAGGCGGGCTATGGCGTTTTCACAGGACTTCAGGGCAATTCCCTTGTCGAAGGCGATTTCTTTATTTGAGAGGCCACTAGCCACTAGTTGCAGCAACTGGAGGTCTGAATCTGAAATCGAGGTGAGCTTTGATTTGGCTTCATTCAACCTGTAAATATCTAGTGAGGCACCCTCAGGTGAGCGCACGAGCCGGATGCTCTCTCGAATGGCGGATTCAATCATTTCAATTTTGGTGATGTTTTGCTTAGGGAGATAGAACGAACTTTCCAAAAGTCGAGCTGGGGCGGACACCAGCCTCTTGTCATCGATTGACGTGCAGAAGAGAACTCCGAGCATGGGGGATTTGGATCGCATATGAACCGCAAGGTCGACTCCGGTAGGCCCAGGTCCCAAATCAATATCAAGAATGACCACGTCAGGTTTAATTCTGTTGAAATATTCAATAGCCGCCGGTGCCTCAGTGGCCGTCCCCACGATGCCATAATTTTTTGCATGTAACGCACTGGCCAGAGTTGTGAGCAGAATTCGGTCATTTTCCACGATAAGAAGTTTGACTGTTTTATCTTGAGCACCAGTAGTTAACATTCGCGGCACCTTTCTAATTGTTGAGACAAGTTCTGGTCGATTGGGGGGGGGTAGACCCACTGCTAGTTGGGTTATCCCCTTGGGCGGAGAGCAAGTCTGGACAATTATAGACACTGGAGACAATTATAGACAATGGAAATGTGGGGGGTATACCAAAATGCAGTAAATGATCAGTCACAATAAAGAAGAATTTGGTCATTTCAATACTTCCGAGCCAGAGGGCATAACCCCTCATTGCCAGCCGATGTGGCTCTATTTCTAGATCTACTCGCAAGACTTGCCCAGCGAAGAGCGACGTGGTGAGTGCTCCCATTTTTGCTTCAAGGATTTAACAAACTAAGGGGGTTAGTCCAGTGAGTTCAGATTCTGGTTCCACTTTTTTACCGTTTCACGACTCGAATGCGCTCTTTCGTAACTTTGCCCTATCAACAGAGTTGCTGAGAATTGTCATTTCTGGAGCGAAGTTAGCTGACGCCCTAAGGTTTGTTGAAGATAATGTGCTCTTTGCTTATGAACCAAGAGGGCTTTATCTTCTTGAGCGCGAAGGCGAAGCCGGAGAAAAGTGGATGGTTTCTGAGCAAAACCTGAGTGCTACAACTTCCGGGATGCGAGATGAGACATCATTTGAAGTCTTACAATCTTCTTCACAAAACGAGATTGCCAGATTGACCCAGATCGGCCAAGTGGGTTTAGCGACCACAAGCGGATTACCTTTGGAGTACACCGCGGCTAAGGAAGAATTTGATGGAGAGTCCTATCGTCTTCTTATAATTCCCCTAATTTACAATCTAGTCTCTAATTCAACCCTTGCTGTGGTTATTAGTAACAAAGTTGCCATTGCAAGTGCTGACATTGAGCTCTTTGCCATGATTCAAGTACTTATTTCATACTGTGCAAATGGCTTGAATGCGGAGACCAATTAAGCCTGATGAACAAAGCAAGAGTGATGGGGCTATCTGTAATCGTCCCCGCCTTTAACGAGGAGCGAACCATATGTAAGGTCCTATGTGACCTTATTAAGTTAGAGCACGACTTCCCTTTAGAAATAATTGTTATTAATGATGGCTCCACAGATAAGACTTCTGAGATTGTTCTTGATCCACGTCATTTATTCAATATCCGATTCGTCGACAATCAGATTAATCAGGGAAAAGGCAAAGTTGTTCGCCAGGGAATTGAAATGGCCAGATATTCACACACGCTAATCTTCGATGCTGACCTCGAGTACTTTGCCCATGACATTCCAGGGATGTTTAAGCCGATCTCCGCGGGCATGACCGATGTGGTCTTTGGATCCCGGATCCGTGGAAATTACACGTCCCAGCCATCATTTTTCTTTTCTATCGGGCGATCGCTCTTAACGCTGTACATCAATCTCCTCTTCAACTCAACGATCACCGATCTACACACCTGCCTCAAGTTAATACCAACCAATATTTTGCAAACCGCAGAGTTCACTGAAAATGGCTTTGGATTAGATACGGAAATTACCTGTCTCTTGCTGCGAAACGGTATCCATCCCTTTGAAATACCTATCACCTACATAGGGAGAACAGCTGCAAATGGTAAGAAAATCGGGATCAGTGATGGTTTTGTCTGTGTAAAAATTGCTACAGCGAAACGATTTTCAAAAAAACTACCCTTATTTAAGGGAAACTGATGCGGCCAACCCATCATCTGGTGGGTTGGCCGCTATTAAATTGGGCCGAATAAGAAATATTAATTATTTTAAATTTTCGCACACACCACTTTTTCTAGTTATAATCTCATAACGAAGAACATTTTTTTTCACAGAGTCGATGCAATGCAGAGATTGGGCCATACATGTTCAAGAATTCCTCACTAAGAAAAATTGGCGTGTTTCCGCTCGCTGTAGCAATAGCGCTCTCCACCTTTGTCATTGCGCCTCCTGTGGCTCATGCCACACCAGTTGCATGCACGAACAATGCAAATTTTACTATGCCTAGTGTCTCAAATGTTGGCACACCTATCACAGCGACGACTGTTAACAGTGGTGGGGCTTCCTGCACCCCATTTAACGTTGTGTATTCATGGACTTTGTCTACGACTGGAAGCAAAACTGGAACGGGCGGACCATTTACAGCGCCTACACCAAATCGGCATCTTCGGCCTCAACGCTCTATCACGTTTACTCCACAGCCATTCTTGTATGGCCTTTAGGCGTTACAAGCCCAGATTCGGATTCCGTGTTGGTCACTTATGCGGGCTCACCGACCGTGCTCACGGCTACATTGCAAGGTGGCACTGGAAATCCAACCCCAGTAGCTTCCTACAGATGGTGGAGTTGCAGTGATAATTCAAATGCTATTTTTGATGGTTTATCAACCAACATAGCAGGTACGAACTATCCCACTGCGGGCACAACTTTATGCCAAGTAGTTCCAGGTGCGACCTCAGACACTTACACAGTAGGTACTTCTGCTGAGTTCGGTCCATATTTCTTTGCTGAAGTTACTTACACCAATGGGTATGGATCTTCCTTTAATGTGGGCGCAATCCTCCCTACTATTTCGGGTGCGGCGATCGCTGGAAATGCGTGGGAAGCCAATACCGTTACGGGAACATTTAGTTCGGTGACCGGTTACCCCACTCCAACGATCTCATATCAATATCAAACTTCAATCGATGGTGGGACAACTTGGACGAATGTCTCGGGTCCAACAGCTAATCCGTCCACTCCAACTTACACATTGACTTCAGATGATCGGAGCCATGTAGCTCAGATGTCTATGCAAGTCAGTATTAGCGCCACGGTAGGTTCACAAATTGCAACCAGTACAAGTGCCTTTGTGCCAACATATAGCTACCCTGGTGCAACTGCTGCAACAGTGGTCTCGGCAAATTCTGGAGATACATATGCTCCTGGGACTTACCAAGTCGGTGATGTCGTCGTAGGTCATCCGTGGGCAGTTAAAGGAACACCTTGGCCTCTTCTCACCTACCAATGGTATGTCTGCTCTACTGCTGTTTATTCAGTTGGAACCTGTTCCGCTGAAGGTCTATTGGGCACAGCTACCCATTCTGGTGTAAGTGGCTCCGCAGATATTGGCAATTACGACTTCAGTTTGACTGTTCCAGCCGCCGCTGCTGGTAAGTATTTGACCTTCCTCTCGTCACTGACCAATCCAGCCACAGATCAAAGCTTGCCATTTCTAGTAGGGGAATCACGTAATAGTGGATTGATTGCCGCAGCCCCAGGAATAGCTGGAACCCCCGACATTTCGGGAATTCCATCAGTTGGCAAGAAATTGACTGCTGCTACTGTGACATATTCAGGTGCCACCGCGGGTGCCATCACCTACCAATGGAGCCGGGGTTTAACGAGCACTGGGGCATTTTCCAATATTCTTGGAGCTAGATATAACAGTTATATCGCAACAGCAGATGACTTAGGAAAATATCTTCAGGTGGTTGCTACGGCAACAAATGGAGCTGGCCGAACTACCACCGCTACCAGTTCGCAGTCTGTGTTAGTTGCACCACCTTATGCGCTTCCTAGCGCTACCACGATTTCCATATCTGGAAATCCTGTTGTGGGTAGCACATTAGTTGCGACCTCCAGCAACGTAGTTGGATTTCCGACAGATTTTTCTTACATCTACAAATGGTACGACTGCTCGGCGCTTACCGGCGGTGGATGTTCATTAGTTTCGACCACATCGAGTTCAAACTCGACCACTTCTGCATATATTGTTACTACGGCTGATGTTGGGCGCTATATCTCAGCGCAGGTATTTGTCACTAATGGAGCCGGTACGGCAACTGGGGTATCCTCGCTTCGCACGGCAGCCGTACCTAAACTCCCACAGAGTATTAGTAATTTTAGCGGTGCTTCCACTATCAGTAAGAGTTCGCCTGATCAATCTTTGGGGGCTATCGCTTCCTCAGGGATAGCTGTCACCTACGTTTCGAGCAACACAAGCGTTTGCACTATCGTGGTTGCTACGAGCAAAATGCATATATTGAAACCGGGTTCTTGCACGGTTACCGCTCGCCAGTTCGGAAATGGAATTTACGATGCAGCAGCGACTGTTTCTAAATCCTGGACGATAAATCCCTAATTAGCCCAGATATTTTCTTCTATTTCAATTGGGCTAGCATTTGAGCTGGTGTCATGTTTGGAAGGGTTCTCTTGACTACTTGACCAAAGCCATTAAGTTTCCAGGCGCGGACCCAGTCGACAGACAAAGTTGAATGATGCCAGCCATCCCAATTTCCACCGTAAATCGTGTTTGGCTGTGGTCCTACGCCTCCATTCAGAATTAGATAGTAGAAATTATTGAATGGCCACTTGGCTATCTGGTCTGCGCTGTATGTAGAAAGTGCTTTCCCATCCAAGTAGAAAGTGATTGAATCAGGCAACCAAGCAATCCCATAGGTATGAAAAGCATCACTCAATGAAGTTGCCGCTACCCCTGTGGTCCCAGCTGATGTGGCGGTCGAAGGTATATTTTCGGGTTTAGGAGAACTAGAGGGATTCGCACTAGGGAGTGAATTCACCCCACCGGCTTCGAAATGCAGTGTGGACCAACTTTCATTTGGATAGTTGCCATACCACTCTACAACATCGATTTCACCCTGTAGTTGGTTATTGGGGACATAGTTCCCGTCCCGCAGTAGCCAAAAAGCTGGAGTATTGCCTAGTCCCAGCGGCATTTTCATTCGCGCTTCGATATATCCATATCGAAAAGTCACAAGGTTGCGAGTCGATATTTCACCGGCTTTGAACTGGCAGAACTTTCCACCCCCACATATCCCGCTGTAAAGAGAGGGATCATTGATTTTTACACTTTGGATATTCAGAATGCCCTGCTTTGAGCCATCCATCTGGGATAGGTCAGGAGAACGAGTAGTAATCGAGGAAACGTTATAGTTGCCGATGTTTCCTGTCCAGAACGATGAATTTGGTTCACTCCCTGCCTTACCCGTGAACTCATCGGACCAGAGCAGTTTCCCTCGAACGAAATTAGATTGAGCCGCGGCATTGGAATCGGACCCACCCAACGTGGAGGCGAGGATCACGCCCACGCCAAGGAAAAAGCCAATGACGCCCACGGTAGATACCTTTTTACGTTTGATACGCTGAGTGTAATTGATTTTTTACTGATTGTGGACTAGGCAGATTGGAGAAGGGATAGCCCCTCATCGGCTTAAAGTACTCGGAATTCTCCCAAAATAACTTCTACTATTCTCACAATAATGAAAAAAGAACCTGGAAAGAAGCGAGTTGTGGTTGTCACAGACTCTCTTCCTCCATGGAATTTTGGCGGGAAAGAGGAGCGCTTACGCGCACTTCAAGTCGCCAGCCTAGAGGATACAGAAACCGATTTTGAGATCATTTATGCAACCATGAAATGGTGGGAGGGCGAAAACGCACCTGTCAATCACGTGGCGATATCAAAGTTGAGACCCATGTATAATGGCCTAAATCGATCTTCTCGTTCAGCGCTACTCTTTGCAATGGCAGCTTTTCGAGTTATTAAATTACGCCCCGATCTTATCGAGGCAGACCAGATTCCTATTTTGCCATTGTTCACTTTAAAAATCGTCTCAAAAATTACTAAAGCTCCCCTCTCGGTCACCTGGCACGAAGTCTGGAGCCCGGAATACTGGAGAGAGTACCTTGGTCACTTCGGGTCACTCGCGGCAAAGTTAGAACGTTTAGCGATGAAGTTACCAGATCAAATCATCTCAGTATCTGTGCCTACGCGCTTCAAGTTGGTTCGCGAAGGCGTCTGCGCAGAAAAAATTGTCCTGATTCATGCGGACATTGACAAGGTTGGAATCGAAGGAGCCACATCTCTATTGCGTGGAGCAGACCTTTTGTTTGCTGGGAGATTAATTGAACATAAGAGAATAAACATTGTCTTAAAAGCCATAGCCCACCTAAAGGATCAAGGCACTCAGGTTTCTATGAATATTGTTGGGGATGGACCGGATCTTGAGAATCTAAAAAAACTCTCTAAGTCATTGGGAATTGCTAGCCAGATAACGTTTGTTGGATTTCTCGAAAAGAATAGTGACGTCTGGGGCTTGATGAAGAAGAGCCCTCTCTTTATTTCCGCATCAAATCGCGAAGGATTTGGTTTCTCGGTCGCAGAGGCACACTATGCGGGTCAATCTATTATCATGTCTGATCATGCTGATAACGCTGCTAATTATTACCTATCAGGCAAGGACAGAGTCGTTGCCGTTAGCGGTGATGACCCAATTGCTTATGCGGAAGCAATCAAGGATGAGCTTAAGAAATATCTGTTAAAACCAAATTTCCAGATTACCGATAAAACTAACCTATATTCTAATTATGTTAACAGTTGGTCTCTATTGATTGCCAAACAGAGACGTGCTTCATGAGTTTCCTCGAGATATTTGTCGCAAACTTTAAAGGGAAGAAACTAGGGATATTTCAGACCATTTTGCTTGTACTCCTCAGTGCGGCTTTATTCCTTGCCCTCGTTTTCGTATTTTCGCCCGGAAGCACCAAGATCGCGAAATCGAACCCAGCGACCATTAAAGTCGGATTTGGAGACGTTACAAGTAGTATTTCTCAGGCTGGATCGGTAGTTTCACAGGGTGTTGTATATGTTTCTCCTAAAGTTCAAGAACGAATTAACGCTATTTTTGTCAAAGTTGGTGATCGCGTTTCAGCTGGTGCTCTCCTAGCCACTTTGGATAATACAACTGAAATAGCTGCATTAACTCAGGCAAAAGTTACATTGAATCTCGATGTAATTCAGCTCAACAATGATTTGGCAAATGTGCAGGCATTGCAAGATACCGCAGCAACTAATTCCCTCGCTTATCAGAGTGCTGTCGATACCGCACTATCCAACCTTAAGTCGACTAAAGATGAAATGCCGATAAAGAACAATAATTATCAAAATATAGTAGATCAAGCTCAAATCACTTTTAATCAAGCCCAATCTATTTATAACAGTTATCTTCAGTTGTACGGAGCCACAGGAATTTCACTACAAATGTGTCAAACCTACAACACGGTTAATGCCAACTGTACGCAATTAATGCAAGATTACGTAAATTACCAGAATTCTCAGATCGCATTGCAGACCGCCAAACAGAACCAAACGCTGAATCAGCAAGGGGACGACATTCAAATAGCAAATTTATCAGCCACCTATCACAGCGCCGTACTCCAACAGAGCGCCGGACTACTGAAAGACCAGCAGGCAATCAACGCTTCTCAAAGAGCATACGCGACTCTAGCTACTCAATATGGCATATCAGTGCCAAATCCAAAACCTACTGATTTTGTTTTACCACAACTAGCTATTGCAAATGCCCAACTCGCGTTAGATGCCACATATGTTAAAGCTCCAGCGTCCGGTGAGATTACCGAAATCGGTGCCCAGATTGGACAGATCGCGCCTAACGGAGGTTATAACTCAAATGGCAAGATAGATGACATGTTTGTCATCTCAGCGGCCTCGTATCAAATGCAGTCCAATTTCAATCTTGTGGATGGCCCAAAGGTGCGACTTGGCCAAATCGCAACTATTACTTTCACTGGATTACTCAACCCAATGCGCCCCGCACGAGTTGTCAGCATCGCGCCTTTGGTTGCTAATCTAAATACTCCACCAGCGGTGCAAGTAACCTTCGAAGTCACTGGACAGCACAACGATATCTATCCTGGTCTCTTGGGTACGGCATCAGTTGCAATTCGTGGAGCACATCACGCATTGATAGTTCCTAATATCGCTATCATTGAGAGGGCTGGGGTCAGTTACGCCACTAAACTGGTTTTGGTAGCAGGAGAAACAACCTACGTGCAGGTGCCGGTCGTTCTTGGTGTTGTAGGAAATTCGAGTAGCCAGGTCTTGCATGGACTTGTCGTGGGGGACACGATCCAACTACAACCTCATTCTACTGTTGGAAAGTAGCCGAGGTCATCGCCGTGGTTGGGAGTAAAGCACCTGCTAAGAAAGCACCTGCTAAGAAAGCACCTGCTAAGAAAGCACCTGCTAAGAAAGCACCTGCTAAGAAAGCACCTGCTAAGAAAGCACCTGCTAAGAAAGCACCTGCTAAAAAAGCACCTGCTAAAAAAGTTGAAGGCATCCAAGTACCTGACGTGGAAGAAAGTGCTGACGATGTTCTTGCAAGAATAATGAAGGACATCGGGAATCATTCTGACTTCAATATATCAGCGGAAGAGATATCCACATCACCGACAAGTGAAGATCATTTAGGAATAAAAATTCAGGCTAATCGCCGTCGATCACTACCATTAATTTTGGTTGTTGCAGCAATAGCCTTAATTATTGCGGGTTTTTGGGGTAAGCAGATCGTGCGTTCTCTGGGAATTCCAATCGACCCAAAACCTTATACTTCGGTTTATTTTGAAGACCCAACTGTAGTTCAGCGTGGAATTGTTGCTGGAGATTTGATTGTCTTCGGAGTACATAATGGGTCTACTAATTCACGTAATTTGCATTGGAGCGCACAAACTGGAACGACAACTTTAACTCAAGGCCAGATTCAAGTTGCGGCTAATGGAGACTCGCACCAAGCATTTTCGTCGACAGGCGCAATCCCCGGACAATTATTGAGTATATATATTCAGGACACCACAGCACCTATTACAGTTCAAATTGTTGACTAGTCGGTGAGTACTATTCGTTCGATTCTAGTCTCATTGGAAATCCAGGTTGAGGGGAATGCGTCACAACAACACCTATGTAATGAGAATTTCAATGTTTAGACGAGTGGGTTTGATGGCAACAGTGCCGCCCTCTTTAGTCATTGCCCAAGTGACTTCGGCCCACAACGTGATTCTTTCTCTCATGCTACTTCTAGCTATATGCACATTTCCAGGTTACGCCTTTTTAGAATTACTAAAGTTTAAATTTGAGAACCAAACTAGCCAATTGTTTTATGCCGTGATGCTTTCGTTGACCTTTCTAATGGTAATATTTGCAGCGCTTTCTGTCTGTCTCCATTATCTTGATATTTCCCACCCAATAAATGCACGGCTCGTGGCTGGGTTATGTGATTTTTTTCTGATTGCATCGGTCTTATTTCTTCTGGTCCGATTGGGAAAAAGCCCTAGATCTCCATTCAAGGAATTTTCTTGGATGATTTTTTCTCCTCGTCTTTTTTCAATGGTTTTGCCCTGTATTTCGCTAATCTGCGTGAATCGGTTAAATATACATTCTGATGCAACACTGACGACCTCTTTTTTAATCTTTCTTATTGCACTCTTGATTATTTCCGGATTTGACTTTGTCAGAAATAGTGACCGAAATTTGCAGGCATGGATCATTTACGGCGTTTCTCTTTCTGTAATTCTAGGATCGTCGTTCCGCGGAACTGGTGGCTTTTGGGGATACGACATCAACTCTGAATACTTTTCGGCATCGAAAATTTTGATTAGTGGATCATGGCTTCCGCCGCACGCATCGAGTGCATATGACTCTATGCTTTCGATAACGGTCCTTCCCGTTGTTCTCTCACTATTTTCGAAGTTGAGCCTTACGATTATTTTCAAGCTTTTCTACCCGCTTGTTTTAGCTCTGATTCCAACTGTTGCTTATTCAGTATGCACAAGATTTGTTTCTAAGTTTGTAAGCATAATTGCAGTTGGTAGCTTGATAATTGGCTCCATTTCGTTCATACCCCAATTACCAGCCCTGGCGAGAGAAGAAGTTGGCTTGGCGTTCTTCGTAGGTATAATTTTCGTCATATCCGAAGAGGTTTGGACAATTCGTCAAAAAACTGCAATTGGTTTGCTTATGGCCGGTGGTATGTCTTTTTCACATTATTCCACTGCATACATTGCGAGTATTCTCTTCGGCTTTTGCCTTTTGGTTCACTTACTACTTTTGCTACTGGATCGGAAGCGATTTCGGCGGGAGAAAATTGTATTTTCTCCCGCGTTTGCATTGGCAGTGATTCTCTTAACTGTGGTTTGGAATGGAGTGATAACTCACTCGCTTCAAGATACGAAGCCTATTTTCACTAGGATAGCAACTCATGGCTTGAGTCTACTTCCAAACTCGAATCAAAATCTTTTTACAAGATGGGTCACTGGAATTAATTCTCTTACTTCCACCTCGCCATCACAGCTGAAAATTAATGATCTTTATATCGACTTTAAAAATCATGTAACACCGTTTCCAGATAGCTTGAGCTTTGTGCCAGAGCCAATTGCGACATTAAGTCCGAAGCCTATTTTCGGAGCATCCTTGGGTTCTTCCTACTTGCTAGCACTTCAATTCGGAAGATTTTTCTTTCAAGCCTTCGCAGTTCTCGGACTTGCATTCATTCTACGTAAATATTTCCGAAGGAAGAAGAATCGCTGGAAGATTTTGCATTTGAGCACTGGGGTCTCCGCCTTGGATATCTTTCCGATTGGCATTGGAGCTGTGCTCTTAGGGTTTATCGCTCGATCGTCATCAACACTTGCTAGTTTTTATAACCCAGAGAGAGCCGCAATTCAACTTGAAGTTGTCCTGTTATTGACTACAGCCATAGCCTTAGAACATGTCTTATTTCGTCGTGGTGTTGCGCAACTTTTTCTGGCAACTCCTGTGGTGGTTTTCTTTCTTTCAATTATCGTGAGTGCGACCTCATTAGATGGATATCTTGACGGCGGTGATGTAAGTCGAATATCTAATCTGAATGTGGACTTGCAGCCCTTTGTTATTTCTGCCAGCGAAATCCAAGCTTCTAGGTGGCTTAACGCCACATTGAACCCCTATGCGTTAGTACAAACTGACTCAAGAGGATTTCTAGTACTGGATCAGGTGGGACGACATCCACGCTCCACATCAATTGACCCATATTCACTTATTCATGGTTCCTACGTTTATGCTTCAAACTCGAATGTAGAAGGTGGGATAGTCAGATCAGGGTTAATTTACAAGTTTCCTACGCCGTTCATAAATAATCATTTTCAGACCATTTATTCGTCGAGTCAAGTACGAATTTATCACTGATGCCAACCAGCGCAATTTCAGTAGTGCTTATCGTGAAGAATGAGCCTAACATCAAAGAGACACTCGCCCTTTTGCATCCCCAAGTACTTGAACTGGGAGCCGAGTGCATCGTGGTGGACGGTAGTACCCCTGCTTTTAATACTATGTCATTCGAATATCCATGGGTTCGTTGGATAAATTTTTCATCGAAAGAACCTGGTCGCAAAATTACTATTGCGGAGCAGCGAAATGCTGGAGTGATTGCCAGCACAGGAGAGATCGTAGTTTTCTGCGATGCTGGTGGGACCCCGGAGGCAGATTGGTTGAAAAATCTTGTCGGGCCTTTAATTTCGGGAGAGTCTCAACTAGTTGGGGGACCGATTAGGGCCACTAACCAGTCTGCGAGTTTTGATTGGATAAACCTGCAACGAGATGGAGAGGAAATAAGGTATCCGAGCACTGCAAATTTGGCCTTAACGCGATGTGCATTCGATTTAATTAGCGGGTTTAACGAATCACTTGAATATGGGTCCGATGCTGATTTGGTCTGGCGGTTAAATGCTCAAGGAATTAAACAAGTTTGCGTTCTCAGCGCCGTAATGGGACTAGATGGCGGCACATCCCAGCGTGAGCGTAAGCGCGCGTGGCGATACGGTAAGGCTCTCTCGGATTTGCTTTGGCTTCATCCAGCTCAACGTAAGTCGAAGTTGCGGCATAGTCCAGAACTCCTAGTTTATTTCATTCTCATTTTGATGCCCTTTTTCTTCTTCCTGCCAACATCATTCTACATTTTCGACGTAGCGATCTGGTTTTTTTTAAATTTGGCATTGCTTATTAAGAACGGAGGTGCCAGGAATCCTATTTCGGTAATTTTGAATCACTATATTTATGAATTCGGATTGATCTATCAGACTTTAGCGAGAAGGTTGCCCACTTTGAGGTTTCCGAAAGTTGCAATGTATCCTTCTGGTAATTCTCGATATTTTGTTGAACTCGATAAGGCTTTTTTTCGACAACGCGATCGATTTGAAGCACCAGTCAATTTTCCAGAATTTACCCCCAGCGCTTCTATCAACTTATTTCTTTTACCACTCGGTTCTTTTGTCCTACGCCTCCGTGGCCTTCGAATTATTCATATTCATTGGTTATATAAATTTCAGCTGGCTTGGATTCCTGGTACGAAAGTTGCTAGATCTTTAGTTCAACTCTGGTTTAGAGTCTGGATTAGAAGTCTTCAGATTTCAGGTATCAAAATCATCTGGACTGCGCATAATTTGATGCCTCATGAGAGCATCTTCAAAGATGACCTTGCGATGCGTAGATATTTAATAGAACGTTGTGCTGTGGTTATTGCATTATCCGAAGAATCTAAATGCGAATTGACTTCCAACTTTGGATCAAAGAACATTCTTGTAATCCCAGAAGGGGCAATATCTCATCCAACAACTTACTCACGTAAGGAGTTTCGCAAGCTTTTAGGGGTGAAAAGCGAGCAATTATTGATCACTACCCTTGGTCAACTTGCGCAATACAAAGGGATAGAGGATTTGCTACGCGCATCTGTTGACTTCAATCCACAGATTGCATTGAGAATTGCCGGTTGGTGTTCCTCAGAGTATTTAGCGAAATTAGAAGAGTTACAGCAGATTGCTCTCGAGATGGGGGCAGATATTCAGATCGATTTTGGAAAGTTGTCTGATAACATCTATGGCGCGTACTTGAATGCAGCAGATTTTTACGTTGGACCCTTCACCCATATAACTAATTCTGGATCCATTAATGCCGCGATAACATCAAGATTGCCTGTGATAATTCCTGATCTGAAATCGTTAAGTTGGGTTCCTGAGCGATCTGCGATTAGATTCAATTCAGAGACCGAACGGATACCTACATTAACTGAAGCGATCAATTCGACCATTGGCATAAGCAAAGATGATTTAAGTAGCCTGAGAGAGGCCGCAGGCGTTTTCGTATCCCAACGCGATTGGTCACTCGTCGCGAAGTTGCATATTGATCTCTACAAATCTTTGATTGATCCAATTGATCACACGCGGGAACTAGATACTGATGAATAGCAACAATTTGGAAGTTGGACATACATACGATGTAACCTTCGTGATTATTGCCTTCAATGAGTCTCGAGGAATAGTAGGTTGTTTGGAGTCGATCCTCGCTCAGAGGTCGGAGTTGAATTTCCGTGTAGTAGTTGTCGATGACGGATCAACAGACGGGACTGGTGATGTAGTTTTGCGGCGCTTCGGCACCCAGGTGTCCGTAATCAAGCAGGATAATCTAGGGCGTGGAGCGGCTAGAATCAAAGGTATTTCCTTCTCTTCAACACCATATGTAGCAATGGTTGATTCTGATATTCGGTTACCTCGCAACTGGCTTCAAACATGTTGGGAGCATTTGAGTGACAGTATGGCAATTGGCGGAATCGCAGTGCCTGATGGCGACTGCTCAACAATTGCCAGAATCTTTAAATTTGATCCAAAAGTTCGCTCAGGTTCAATTCCGACTATGGGAAGCAATTCTCTATTTAATCGGAGCGCCTTGTTAAGTGTTGGCGATTCTTGGGTAACGCGATTGGGGGAGGACTTTAGGCTTCACAAGCTCTTCGAAGCTCACAATTATCCAATGCGAAGTGTGAGCACATTGGTGGTTCAGCACATTGAGAATAAGAGTTACCTGCAATCTATGAAATGGCTATTTAGTAGCGGAAAAGATGCTACTTCTCTTTGGTTTGAATTTAAGAAGACCAGGTTGCCAGATGTTTTGAGCGGACTTTTTCTTGCCCTTGTGTTGGCCCTACCTTGTGAAACTTACTTTCATGAGTATCTGTGGATCTTGCTATTGCCGTCCTTCATACTGATTGTGGGCGCCGGACATCTCTATTCCAAATTTCACCTGACTTCGAAGGTTTTTTGGGCGCTAGCAGCCTGGCTGCCCAATTCACTATTAATGCTCTCGTATTTAACAGGTCGGTTAGTAGGTTTTTTAACCTTTCTGGCCTCCAGATTCACGTCAGATAAATGAAGTTTTTTGCATTGAAAGGTGTTTAGAAGTTGAGGGGCAGACCCACCTATTTTTGGTCGATTTCTGTTCTTTTAGGCTGGCTTCCCTAGAGTTCGAGGCTGTATGGGCCATCGCAACATGGAAATTTGGAGCAATAAATGAGTCGTGCCAACAACAAGACGTCGTCCTTTTCGGATTTAATAAGCGATTCACTAGTTATTTCGCCTTGTTGCTCATAGCTCCTTTGATTCAAGTCATCGCCCCGTCAGCGGCTAGTGCTGTATCGGCTAACTCAGTGATGATCAGTTCTGTTGGCGCATCTACTTGGACTGTACCCTCAAATGTAAGCTCGGTCACTATTGCGTTTTACGGCGCTCAAGGTGGTAACGGCGGCAATGATGGGTATGCCGGTGGAACACCATCGTCAACAGTGGCGAAAATAACTGGAACGATCAATGTCACACCGGGAGCAACGCTTAAAGTTGGAATCGGCGGAGGTGGCTCTGGTGGCTCTGGTTGCGTAACGAACTCTGGTGGCGGCGCCGGAGGTAACGGAAATTATTCAAGTTTAAGTTTAGGGAACTATTCAGG
>Ga0208745_1000172_pt1 | contig 22269 bp, 34 predicted proteins | sample CryBogCBH23Jun09_FD_184622 | JGI IMG/M metagenome (GOLD analysis project Ga0208745, IMG submission 184622) | Freshwater microbial communities from Crystal Bog, Wisconsin, USA - CBH23Jun09 (SPAdes) | ecosystem: Environmental > Aquatic > Freshwater > Lake | place: Crystal Bog, Wisconsin, USA... | reverse complement strand
TTAAACGCACTAAATCAACAAATGGAAAAGTCAGAGTATTCCGAAGAAGGTCAAAAGGGTACTTGGCTAAAAGTAAATGATGGTCAATCAGTAAAGATTCGTTTTTTGCAAGAGATTGATCCAAATTCAGAACACTATAATGAAAAAGCTGGTTCTGCTTTTATTGCAGTAGAACATTCAAATCCCGCAGACTATAAGCGTAAGGCTCTTTGTTCAATTGAAGATCAGGGTCGTTGTTTTGGTTGCGAGATGCACCGCCGTGATCCAAAGGCTAAGTGGGGCGGTAAGAAGCGTTTCTATGCAAATGTAATCGTAGATGATGGAAGTAAAGCTCCATACGTTGCGATTGTTTCACAAGGTCTTGGACCAAAGGCAATTACAGAAACAGTTATTGCTTGGGCAGGAGAAACAGGTAGCATTACAAATGTTAACTGGAAGGTAAAGCGTACAGGTAGCGGAGCAACCGATACAAGTTATAACGCTATTCCACTTCCAACTGCTGATATCGCACCAATTGATTTTGATAAGTATGTACTGTTTGATCTTGAGAAGACAGCAGTTCGTGATATCCCTTATGCAGATCAAGAGGCATTTTACTTTGGTGTAGCATCAGAAACATCAAGTGAATCAGAAGCTTCCACGTCACCATCCGTTGACTGGTAATTAGAAAAATGATGAGGAGGTATTAACCTCCTCATCATTTACATCCACATTAATACAAATGGTCTTGACAGAGTAGATTCTAATGTGGGATACTTATATAGTAATGTCGTTCCATGTTGCATATATTGTAATATGGCAAAAAGAGAAAAAACTCAAGAAGAATTTTATTTATGGATAGATCAATTAATATCCTTTCAAAAAAAGAAAGTAAGGTGATGCCAGTATGATGAATAAATTTGTTCATCTTCATTAGTCTCGTCCACTCACATTATAGCTTAATGGATGGGCTTAATACACCTCATGAATTACTTGAGGCTGCAAAAGAGCAAGGTCAGACATCTCTTTCTATTACAGATCATGGAACATTGTCATCTCACAGAGATATGCAAATCGCAGCTAAAGAATTAGGCATGAAGCCTATACTCGGTCTAGAAGCCTATATCTCGGCTACAGATCGTTTTGATAAGAGAACAGTTGCAAAACGAGATGACAATACTTCCTTGTACAACCACATTATCTTGTTGGCTAAGAATGATACAGGATTAAAGAACTTGCAGAAGTTATCTCAAATTGCTTGGACAGAAGGATATTACCACAAACCACGTATTGATATGGAATGCCTCTTTGAGTTCGGAGAAGGTATAATTGTAGTATCAGGATGTATGAATGGTCTTATCTCTAAGGCTATTGAGCGTGGAGAGAATGAAAAGGCAAGGGAACTTGTAAAGACATTCAAAGATCGCTTTGGTGAAGATTTTTATATTGAAGTGCAAGCCCATAATCCAATAGAATTAAATACTGCCCTTCTCGCATTGGCAGATGAATTTGGGGTGAAACCAGTTGCTACGGGCGATTGTCATTTTGCAAAGAAAGAGGAGAGGGATTTGGAAGAACTCCTTCTTATCCTCTCAACAAAGCCAACCGCAAACAAAGAAGCGGATTATGCCAGTGGTCGTAAAAGATCTACTGTCCTTGATCGCTTTGATCATCTTTATCCCGAACGCCCTATTTCTTTCGCTGATATCAATGTTTATATTCAATCCTATGATGAAATTAAATCAGACTTTCAAAAAACGGGGATTGAAAGAGAAGACATCTACCAATCATCAGTAGAGATTTCTGATAAGATTGAGACATACGAATTCCATGAAGCACTTGATTTGCTTCCAGTTCCAAAAAGAAATGCATTAAAAACACTCACAGAAATCTGTGAAAAGTCTCTCGTAGATATGGGATTAAATAATGAAGTTTATCAAAACAGGCTTAAAGAAGAACTTGAAGTTATCAAAGAGAAGAACTTCTCTAGTTATTTTCTCGTTGTTAGTGATATGGTTAATTGGGCGAAACAGAATGAAATTCTTGTTGGACCAGGACGTGGATCAGCAGCGGGATCGTTAATTTGTTACCTGCTTAGAATTACAGATGTAGACCCAATTAAATATGACTTGTTGTTTTTCCGATTTATTAATCGTGAGAGAGCAGACTGGCCTGATATTGATTGTGACTTTGCTGATAAGCGTAGAGGTGAAGTAAAAGATTATTTGAAGAAGAAGTTTAAGCATGTTGCTTCTATTTCTACTTATACTTATTTTAAAGATAAGGGAGTTATCCGTGACGTTGCTAGAGCATTCTTGGTCCCACTTGGTGAAGTGGATAAAGCACTTAAGGGTATTGAAACGTTTGAAGAATATGAATCTTCCGCCAGTACAGAAGAATTCAGAAAAAAATATCCTGAAATAACTAAATATGCTTCTATGCTACGGGGCAAGATTCGTAGTAGCGGAATGCATGCATCAGGAGTTGTTGTTGCTAAAGATGATATTAGTAAATATGTTCCAATTGAAACTCGTAAAGACCCACAGGAATCTGTATCTGGTCGTATCCCCGTTGTAGCATACGATATGGAACAAACGGCGGATTTGGGATTAATTAAGCTTGACGTACTTGGACTAAAAACACTTTCTGTTATTGATGATGCTATTAAGACAATTGCTCATATTAAAAAAGAAAAGATTGTCCTTAAGGATATTTCTCTTGATGACCCTAAAGTGTTTGAGATGCTTTCAAGTGGATTTACAAAGGGTGTATTCCAAGCCGAAGCAACACCATATACAAATCTTCTCATGAAGATGGGTGTGGATAACTTTGAAGATCTCGCTGCTTCTAACGCACTGGTTCGTCCAGGTGCCATGAATACAGTTGGAGGGTCGTATGTAAGGCGTAAAAAGGGTGAAGAGATGGTGACTTATGCTCACCCGATCATGCAGGAGTTTACTGCCCGTACATATGGGGTAATTATTTATCAAGAGCAGGTCATGCAAGCTTGCGTACACTTAGGTGGTATGTCTTGGGCGGATGCTGATAAGGTTCGTAAGATTATTGGTAAGAAGAAGGATGTTAAAGAATTTGAACAATATCAAGAAAAGTTTATCACGGGTGCCTCAAAGCATATTACGCCAGAAGATGCAGCCAAACTATGGCACGACTTTGAAGCCCATGCAGGTTATTCCTTTAACCGCTCTCATGCTATTGCTTACTCTATGCTTAGTTATTACACTGCTTGGCTCAAGTGTTATTACCCTCTTGAGTTTATGTTTGCCATTCTCAAGAATGAAAAGGATAAGGATGCACGTACTGACTATTTGTTGGAAGCAAAGCGATTGGGTATCAAAATCCTGCTTCCGCATATTAACGAGTCGGAACTTGACTTCAGCATTCAAGGCAACTCTATAAGATTTGGTTTGTCAAATGTTAAATACATTTCAGACAATATCGGTAGTAAGATTACTTCATCCAGACCATTCAAGTCATATGATGATTTTGTTAAAAAGGCGGGAAGCAAAGGTAGTGGTATTAATTCAAGAGCAGTAGAATCACTTAATAAGATCGGTGCTGCAGCATTTGAAGATAATCCACGCAAAGGCAATGAAAATGAAAACTTGTATGAATATCTTGGTATACCTAAGTTTGACACAGGTAAGTTAAGTCCTAAGATTAAATCTCAAGTTAATCCACTTGCAGATTTTCTTGAAGAAGGTTGCTTCGTATTGTTAGCAATGGTAAAGTCAATTAAAAAAGGTCCAACTTGGTCACGGGTTGAGCTGGTGGATGACACAGGCTCCATTGGTATTTTTCATGAAGTAAACACAAAGATTGAACCAGGAATGATGTACTTCTTCCTAGTTGGAGATAATCGTATTCATAAGTATGTCACAATCTCTGATGTAGTTGACAAAACAGATGAACCTTTTGTACAATGGTTATATCGTGACAAATTAAAGATTGATTCTGGTAAAAGATTAGTCCTTGATTTTACACATTATAAGACAAAAGCAAATAAAATGATGGCTCATATTATTCTATCTGATGCAGATAAGAATTTAGAACGAGTTATAGCTTTCCCAAAGATGTACACAAAAGCTTTGGATAAAATGCAGGCAGGCAAGATTTGCGACCCTGCAATTAAAAGAATGGAAGATGGAACACTAGTTATAGAGGAGGTTAGCTAATGGCTGACGAAACAACGCAAGATGAAGTACATGTAATAACAGATGCTGCTACTGCAGCAAGTGAAGCACCTCAAGATGAGAATGTAAATATCTCAATTGAACAAATTTGTGCTGCAATTATTAGCACATATAAGACAGTAGTAGTTCCGCTAGAGAACCTTTTGAAAGATTATTCTGGTAAGAATATTGCTGTAAGTCAAGATGAAGAGACAAAGGTTTTGACCTTTACTCTTGCAGATAATCCACCAGCAGAAAATTCTGAGGAATCTTCAGTAGAAGCAGAGTAAATGCTGTATAATATAAGTATATGGCTCAGTCCTACATACTTAAAGGTACGGAGAACGAATATCTTCTAGTTGTAAGAGCAGAAGATGAAAAAGCAATCTATAATATAATAGATCTATTAGCAACTAGCCGTAACGAAGATATAAAAGAAGTAGCAATTGAATTAGAGAAGAGTATGCATGATAACGGAAGAGATTCTAGCAAAGCTGGATCCAAAAACAAGAGCAAGACTGCAGTTAGCAACAACGGTAAACGTAGAAAAACAAAAAACTCCTAGTATTGGCTTAACTATGTCACTCAAAGGTGGCCTAGGTTTTGGTCGTCAGGTACTTATTTGGGGAAATAAATCTGCTGGTAAGTCATCATTTTGTTTACAGATGATTGGTCAAGCACAAAAAGAAGGTAAAACTTGTGCTTGGATTGATGCAGAAGCATCATATGATCCTGCTTGGGCTGCTAAGTTAGGCGTAGATTCTGATAAGTTAATTTACTCTCCTGCTAAATCAATTAATGATATGGTAGATGTTGCACAACAACTTATGGAGGCGGGTGTAGATATTATTGTTGTAGACTCTATCTCTGCTCTATTACCTGCAATCTATTTTGAAAAAGATAGTTCTGATTTGAAGAAACTTGAAGACACCAAACAGATTGGTGCAGAAGCAAAGGATATGACACATGCAGTTAAAATGCTTAACTATGCCAATAAAAATACACTACTCGTTCTTATCTCTCAGCAGAGAAATCAGTTTGGAAGCATGCATGCTTCCCACATCCCAACGGGGGGAATGGCGGTTAAGTTTTTCTCCAGCACAGTCATCAAGCTCTGGGCATCCGAAGCTGATGCAAATGCTATTAAGTCTGGAATCCAAGTTGGCGATAAAATTATTGAACAAAAGGTTGGCAGACCCGTCAACTGGATCATTGACTACAATAAGACGGGACCAATGGGGCTATCTGGTCAATATGACTTTTACTTTCAAGGGGATAAAGTCGGGGTTGACAGCGTAGGAGAAATCCTAGATGTTGCTGAAATGATGGGTATTGTCCAAAAGGGTGGTGCTTGGTATACAGTAAATGAAGAGCGTTTTCAAGGTCGTGCAAAAGCAGTAGAGTACCTTAGAGATAATCCAGATGTAGCAGAAAAATTGATTGGAGAAATTTATGACAAGTCTTGAATCTTTCCTTAATGGAAACAAAAAGGTTTCAGAACCAACAACGACAATGGAACCAGCAAGTGGTTCATTTATGTGTCAAAATACAGAATGTAACGAAGTTGTTTATGAAGGATATATTGATAGATCCCATAATAAATTGAAGTGGGTTTGTAGTAATGGTCATGATTCGGCGGTATCAATTTAGTGTCAGAGCGTGGAGAAGTAAAACGTGATGGAGCAAAAGCACAAAAAAATTCAGGGCGTGGTGACTACCAAAAGGGTGATGCCATCTGGAACGACTTTGTGGTTGATTACAAGGAGTACTCCGCTAGTATTGCCATATCAAAACAAATTTGGGCAAAAATTTGTACGGATACTTTTAAAGTTAGTCGGGATAAATATCCAGTACTTAAATTGATTTTAGGCGGGGAAGGAACAAAAACTCGTCTAGCAGTAATTGAATGGGCATTGTTTGAGCAAATGGTTGAATGTTGGGAGGAGCATAATGGACAGCAAGTATGAAGTAACTGATTTCCAGGAGTGGCTAGAATTTGGTCATAGCAAAGGCTGGATTAGTGATGTATTCTGTAGTACCCATGATGGTGGGCCTATGAGCGATGAAGAACAACAGGAATGGGAAGATGGCGGAGACCCTTGTATGTTCTGTATTAGGGTGAATGAACTTGACTGAGAAGCCCATCATAGAAACAATTAGCGAACTTACTGAATTCAATGATATGAAAGAGTTCATGAATGACTCTGACTTGGACTACGCTCTAGATTTGATTATTAAGTTGATTGCAAAGCCTGATGTTCCAGCAACTAAGGCTCCAGATCTTATTGTTAAGATGCAAGCGTTATCTGCAAAATTTGCTCTGATGGCTAGATATTACACTACCTTTGAAAAAGGTGGGGAGAACGCAAAAAAGAAGAATGTTTACTTTACAGCAGAAGATGCAATAAATAAAATTGTAGATGCATTAAAATATAGCGCAAGATATGGGGCATAATGGCTAGAGAAATAATAGCTAATTTAAAGTTTCAGAAAATGTCAGACCCAGATGGATTTGATATTGCAGCATTTGCGAAAATGTATGAAGAAGCAGTTTTAAGTGAAAAGAGACCTGATGCATTTACTCAAAAGAAAACTTTTAGTCCTAGTTCTATTGGCTATGGTAATGGTAATTGCCCTAGATATTGGTTCATTGCTTTTACTGGTGCTGAGTTTGAAAATGAAACTGACGCTATGGGTGTCATTAATATGGATAACGGCACGTATGTCCATGAACGCATTCAGAAAATCATGGCTAAAACGCCAGTATTCAAAGCAAATGAAACAGAAGTTACCCATGATGATCCACCGATTAGAGGATTTGCAGATACTTTTATTGACTGGAATGGAGTAGAAGTAATCGGTGAGATTAAATCTGCTAAACAAGAAATTTTTGATATTCGTCAAGCAGAGATGCAACCATTGCCATACCATAAGGTTCAGCTTTTGACTTATATGAAAATTCGTGGAGCAAAGCAAGGTTTCTTTTTCTATGAAAATAAAAATGATAATTCATTCTTGATTATTCCCATTAATATGGATGAAAAGAATACAAAGCTTGTTGATGATGTCTGGGGTTGGATGCGTAAGGTTTACTCAGCATATGAAGCGGGAACCCTGCCAGAGCGTAAATTTACTAAATCTACTTGGGCTTGTAAAGGTTGTCCTGTCAAGAAGACATGCTGGGCTGAGAAGAAAGATCTCGGTGAAGTTGATATAGAACCTTTGGTGCTTGAAAAATGATATGTGCTTATGATAAATGTCAAGGTCTAAAAGAATTTGAACCAAAGACTCACAATCAAAAATATTGTTCTGATGAATGCTGTCGTATAGCCACTAATGAAAAATTAAAGGCTGATTATTACGACAAAAAAGCTCGCCTTAATGGTAAGAAAAGAATTTGCAAGACTCCTAAATGTGGATCGGTACTTAGCAGATATAATGAAGGAAAAATTTGCAATAAGTGTATTGCCAAGGTTGAATCTGATAAGAAGAAAGAACTTATAGAGATGGTGAAACGTGTCTCTAGCTAGTCTATCCCGCCCTAATGCTCATAAAGTGCTAGGCATAGATGCCAGTACAAATAGCTTTGCTTTCTGTTTAATGCATGAAAAAGAAGCTGTAAAATGGGGCGAAGTTAGATTTGAAGGCTCAGATGTCTATGAAAGAATTCTTGATGCGAAGCGTAAGATAAGATCTTTTAAGCATGAATTAGATTTTGATTTTGTTGTAATGGAAGCAGCTATTTCAGTTAAATCTGTTGCAACAGGAATTAAGATGGCATACGTATTTGGGGTAATTATGTCAGAATTATTAAGCGATGGGGTAGAGGTTAAAGAAGTAACTCCAATTGCCTGGCAAAGTGCAATAAATAATAAAAATTTTAATAAATCTGAAAAAGAAGCAGTTAGATTAGAATTTCCTAATAAATCTGATAACTGGATTAAAAATAAAATTAGAGAAAAAAGAAAGCAAAAAACTATAAATTGGGTTAAAGATACATATGGGATATCTCTTGAATCAGACAATGTGGCAGATGCATTTGGGATTGCCGCTTATTATGTTGTGTCTAATACATAGTTTGCGATATTCCTATAATGTGGTACAATGATGTTATATGGGTAATGTTAAATATATTATAAAAATAGGAGATAAATTTAATAAGTTAACAGTTATTGATCAAATTCGTGTTTTTAAAAAAGATAGTAATCTATCTAAAGGTATGAAGTGGGTTTGTGTTTGTGAATGTGGCGGAAGCCCAAAACCTTGTACATCTTATGATTTAGTTAAGAATAAAGTTGTTTCTTGTGGTATATGTTCAAAGCAAGATGCAGGAGCCTCCTATAGAAAAAATGGCACGTCAAATCCTTCAAGAAATGTTTGGAGAAATTACAAACAAACAGCACTACGTAGAGGTCTTGAGTTTGACTTAGATTATGATTTTTTTATGTCAATTATTACTCAAGATTGCACATATTGTGGGTTATCTGAAATTAGTTATTTTAACCCTAAAAATAGTTGGGAAAAGCAATTCAGATATACGGGTATTGATAGAATAGATTCTTCAAAAGGATATTTAAAAGAAAATATTCATCCTTGTTGCAAGCATTGCAATATGTCAAAATCAAATAGAACAGAAAAAGATTTTTATGAATGGATTGAAAAAGTTTATAATAAAATGAAATCTTGTGAGGAGGTATAATGGCTAAAGGATATACACCCTGGGAAAACAGGGACTGGGTATACAAGAGATACGTAGTTGAAAAGAAAACTGTTCTTCAAATGGCTATGGAAGCTAGATGCTCTCATATGACTATTCAAAGAGCGTTGGAAAAGTTTGATTTGATTAAAAAACCTAGAAAATGGAGTAAGTAATGGATTTTCCAGATTATGACTGTGTAATTCTTGAACCATCCTCTGACGAGAATGTAAGTTCAATACCAGTTTTAATTTATCCTGTTTTAAATAGATTTGATTTACTCAAAAAATCTTTACAGTCTATAGATCATCCAATTGATGAAATTTTAATTATCAATAATAGTTCTGATAATGATAATACTATTGGGTTACAAGAAGAGTTTTCACATCTTAATATAAGAGTGCTAGACCTACCATCCAACCTTGGATGTTCTGGTTCTTGGAACTTAGGTATTAAGTTGTATCCTCATGCTCCATATTGGATGTTTGGCTCTGCAGATACTTCAGCAAATCCAGGAACCTTTAAAGAGTTTGCAGCACAAAGTGGAAAAGATAGAGCGGTATTTATTGAAGGTGTTCAGTTTAGCCTGTTTAGTATTGGTGAAGATATTGTTGCTAAGACAGGTCTTTTTGATGAATACATTTATCCAGCATATTATGAAGATGAAGATTATACTGAAAGATTTTATCTAGATGGGTTTAAGATTCATTTGTTGTCTAATGCTTCAGCGGACACTGGTGGAGTTTCACAAACAATTAAAAGTAACCAATCTTTTCAAAAAATTAATGATAGCATAAGTCATGAAGCAAATCGTGATTATTTTAATAACAAAAAGGCAATAGGAGATTACACGCCTAAAGGATGGGATCTTGATAGAAGAAGAATGAATGAGTGGTTAAAGTAATGATACCTGTACTTATTATTCCAGTATTAAATAGGTATGATCTTCTTGATCAGGCTTTATCTTCAATAAATTATCCAGTTCAAGAAATATTAATTATTAACAATGGTGTTGAAAAGTATATTTCAAAAAAAGAAAATTTAAATGTAAGAGTGCTTAACCTTCCTTCAAATCTAGGAGTAAGTGCCTCATGGAATCTTGGGATTAAGCTTTACCCACATGCACCTTACTGGCTTTTTTCTTCAACAGATTTAACATTTGGCGAGGATTCTTTGAAAAAGTTTAATGATTTTGCTGGGTCAAAAAATCATGTTAAAAGTAATGTTTCTTATAGTTGTTTTACAGTAGGTGAAGATATTGTAAGAAAAATTGGTTTGTTTGATGAATATATTTATCCTGCTTATTTTGAAGACAATGACTATGATGACAGAATGGTTTTGGCAGGGATGAAAGAATTTATGTTAAGCCCAGGAATTCATATGGAACAGTTGGGTGGAACTCCATCTCAAACAATTAAAAGTGATGCAGAACTTATGTCAGCAAATAATAAAACATTTAATCTTAATGAAAGATATTACAAACATAAAAAAGAAACAGGAGATTATTCAGTTAAGGGCTGGGATCTTAACAGAAGAAGGGAAAATGAATGGCTACGATAGAAGAATTTTATAAATATACGGGAGTACCAGTAGATTTAAATAAATTTGAAACAATTTTTAATGAAACTGAATCTGATAAGTCTACAAGACATAACTATCATGAGATATATTCTGCTTTATTCTCAAATAGAGATTCTGTAAATAATATCCTTGAAGTTGGAATATATCGTGGAGGTTCTTTAAAGTCTTGGAAGCATTTATTTAATAGTGCGAATATATTAGGTTTAGATTATGAAACCGCCTTTTTCTTTGAAGAAGATAGAATACAAACTATGTATGTTGATCAAAGGGATATTAGAACTTTTTATGATGTTTATGATTCTATTGGATCTAAAATTTACGATTTTATAGTTGACGATGGCTGTCATGATCCTATTGAAACTCTTACCACGTTTAATGCTGTCCTTCCTTGGCTTAATGTAAATGGTTGGATAGTAATTGAAGATATTAGATTGGTTGATGAAATTACTTGGCAAAAAGTATCTGATTCATTACCATCAAACTATAAATCATTTTTGATTAACATGAATCATTTGCGTGATATGGAAAATGATCCACACAAACTAAAAGATAATATTGTTTTAGCAGTTAAGAGAATATCATGACCGAGCCAAAGTTTGGAATTATTGCTGTAGATTATGAAAATCATGTACCTAGACAGGGAATGGTTGATGGATTACAATCAATAGCAAATCAAACATACAATAACTTTGAAATTGTTATTTGTCATGATGGTCCAAAAGCTAAACCTTATTCGGAAGAAATAGATTTTGCAGGGATGGGATTAAATCCTCATATCATTAATACACCTGAATGGAAGGGTGAATGGGGTCACTATTCAAGAGACCATGCCATGAAGTATGCGTATGAGAATATGCCAGATTGTGATTATTATATTCAATTTAATATAGATAATAAATTTGAACCTCATGCATTTCAGGTTATTGCAGACAAAATAAAAGAAACAAAGTCTGATATAATTATATTTACAGTAAGACATTATAAGGCTGCAGGAGGACAACCGTTTAGAGGTATTCCACCAGTTAATTGTAATATTGATGTAATGCAAGTTGTAGCCAGTAAAGAAATGTGGGCTAAAACTAATTTTTGGTATAGGTATGAAGGCACAAGTGATGGCTTTATATATGAAAAAATGTGTAGTGAAAATAGCTGGGTTAACATAGAAGAGTGTCTAGGAGACAATTACTAATGAAGAGAGTATTACTAACAGGAGCATCAGGTTTCGTAGGAAGCCATGTGCTACGCCATTTCTTGGTGAACACAGATTGGGAAATTGTTTGCCCAACTACCTTTACTCATAAAGGAATTCAAGATCGCATTCGTGTTGCTACTGATGGAATTGAAGATGCATTTAAGCGTGTTAAGGTTGTCAAGACAGACCTAACAGCACCTGTATCTCCTGTGACAGCAGCGGTATGGGGAAGAATTGATTATGTTGTTAATGTAGCAAGTGAGAGTCATGTCAAGAGAAGTATTGAAGATCCAGCAAACTTTATCCTTAACAATGTTGCTTTAATTTGTCACCTATTAGATTGGGCAAGAACCCAACCTTCAATTGAAAAGATTGTTCAGGTTTCAACAGATGAGGTTTATGGTCCAGCAGAAGAAGGCTATGAGCATAAAGAGTGGGTTGATTTGCATCTACCAAGTAATCCTTATGCAGCATCTAAGGCAGCACAAGAAGATGTTTGCTTCGCCTACTGGAGAACTTATGGTCTTCCAATTGCTATTACAAACACAATGAATATCATTGGTGAAACTCAGGATTCAGAAAAGTATGTTCCAATGATTATTAAAAAGATTTTCAATAATGAAACTGTAACTGTTCATGGAAATCCAAAAACTGGTGAGATTGGAAGTCGTTATTTCCTTCATGCCAGAAATCAAGCAGATGGAATCCTACACGTCCTTAGCCAAAACTTTCCAAAGTATGGTGAAGCACCTGTTCCAGAAAAGTGGAATATTGTTGGTAAAGATGAATTGACTAACCTAGAAATTGCACAAGCAGTTGCAAAGTGTATGGGTAGAGAGCTTAAATATGAAATTGTAGATTTCAATGATTCACGTCCAGGTCATGATATGCGATACGCATTAAGTGGAGATAAGATGAAGGAATCTGGTTGGACACCACCATATTCATTTGAAGAGTCATTACAGAAAACTGTAGATTGGACATTGAAGCATTCTGAGTGGTTGGCACTATAAAAGTGCAGACTAAGATTTTTGGATTTGAGGAGATCCACGTTCCAGTTCATACAGATGAGCGTGGGTCTTTCCAACAATGGTTTACTCAAAAATCATTCGGCGGGTTTAAGAATTTTGAACCTGTTCAGGCTAACACATCAGTTTCAAAGCATGGAGTCATTCGTGGCATTCATTATAGTACTGTTGACATAGGGCAATCAAAGATGGTAATATGTGTCAGTGGAAAGATTCGTGATGTTGCAGTAGATATCAGAAAAGATTCTGAAACATTTGGTCAGTATGATGTAATAGAATTAGAAGAGAATTCAGGCAAAGTTGCTTGGATATCTGCAGGTCTTGGTCATGCTTTTGAAGTATTAAGTGAATCAGCAACTATAGTTTATCTATTATCATCTGAATATAATCCTAATTTTGAAAAAGAGATTAATCCTCTAGATGTAGACTTAAATATTAATTGGGTTACAAAAGATCCAATCCTATCAGAAAAAGACAGAAAGGCAGAAAGCTTCCATGATTTCACCTCAAGACTATGAGACTTTATATCTTCATTCGGTAAATGCTCCAGCAGGTAACGCTATCCTTAGACAATGCATGAAGATTGCTAAAATGCTTATAGATAAAAACATTTCATATGGAAATTCATTTCAAAAACCTATTGGTATTTTTAGTAAATTACCAGCAAGGGAACAAACTTTAATCAGAATAGATGATAAATTAAATAGATTAGCTTCTGGACAAAGTTTTGGCGATGAGGATACGATCTTGGATCTTGTAGGGTATCTAATACTCTTATTGGTTCTTGATGATAAGAATCGGTAGTTTATTTTTATCTATGATATAATATTATTATGAATAAGGGACAGAAGAAAAGTAAGAATTTTTCTAGAAATATGATAAATATTGGGGATAACTATAATAGTTGGACGATTATTCGTCATGAATATCAAGGTAATTGGTTGTGTAGATGTGTGTGTGGCACAGAAAAAATTGTAGATGGGTATACACTTATTAAAGGAACCAGTCGTCAATGCCATATATGCGGGAATAAAGAAAGAGCTAGCAAGTTAAAGATAGGGGGCGATCATGTTGCCGCTAAACAAGCATATGCTAAGTCTAGAGCACAGGCAAAAGAGAGAGGCTTTGAGTATAATTTAAGTTTTGATTTTTTTTATTCTATAAGTAAAAAAGATTGTTATTATTGCAATTCATCCCCAGAAGGAGGGTACTGGGAAAATTCTTCTTATAAAAAAGATTGGCATGAAGCCTTTATTTCAAATGGTATTGATAGGTTTGACAACCTTATTGGATATTTAGAGGAAAATGTAGTCCCCTGCTGTATTCGTTGTAACAGAGCTAAAAATAATATGAGTATAAAAGAATGGAAAGAAAAAATTATACAATGGAATGAATGGCTTAATAAATATATGCTTGACATGAACAGTAATAAAGAGGTATAATTAGATATGCCTATTTATCAATATTGTTGCATAGGGTGTGATGAAGATGTTGAAATAACTAGAGGATTTAATGATCCAGAAGAAATCCCTGAATGCCAGCTAGGTCATAGAATGACAAGAGTTTACAATACATTTGGCATCCAATTTAAGGGTGGCGGATTTTATAGTACGGGAGGCTAAATGTCAGAATTAGAAGTTGCAGGTCAGTTTGATCAAATGAATAAAGTCGTTGAAGAATTGCTGAAAGGTAGTACTTCATCGCAAATTGCTAAAACAACAGGCTTAACTCGTGTGCAAGTTGACAACCATATCAAGACCTGGAAAGAATTAGTCCAAGATAACACTGCTATTAAAGCTCGTGCTAAGGAAGCTTTGGCGGGAGCAGATGAGCATTACAGCATGCTTATCAAAGAAGCCTGGAAAACATTAGAACAAGCAGATGCTCAAGATGCATTGCCTGTTAAAACACAAGCACTCAAGTTAATTGCTGATATTGAAGCAAAGCGTATTGATATGCTTAATAAAGCGGGAGTGCTAGAGAATAGCGACTTAACCGATCAGATTCTAGAATCAGAGCGTAAGCAAGAAATTCTTGTAAGTATTTTAAAAGAAGTTACTGCTAATTGTGACCATTGTAAGTGGGAAGTAGCAAAGAGATTATCAGAAGTGACTGGGCAAGTTGAAGCGGTAGTAATTAATTAATGTCAGATTTTAATATCTTTTTAGACGCTTTAAGCGGTGATGAGTTTGATGAAACTCCTGTATCTGTGGAACAGTTTGTAACAGATAAGGCGTATCTTGGATTACCACCATTATCTGAAAATCAATACATAATGATTCGTGCTTCTACACAGATTTACAAACAAGATACATTAATAAGAATTTACGGCGAAGATGAAGGTCGTAAAATATTTAAACAAACATGTAATGAAATTATTATGCAATTGGGTAAAGGTTCGGGTAAGGACTATACCTCTACAATTGCTTGTGCTTATGTGGTATATCTTTTGTTATGCTTAAAAGATCCTGCTGTTTACTTTGGTAAGCCTCCAGGGGATGCTATTGATATTATTAACATTGCTATTAACGCTGTGCAGGCTAACCGAGTTTTCTTTAAAGGATTTAACCAGCGTATTGAAAGATCCCCTTGGTTTCAGGGCAGATATGTTGCTAAAGCAAATATGGTTGAATTTGATAAAGGTGTAACAGTTCACTCAGGTCACTCAGAATCAGAAGCCTGGGAAGGTTATAACGTATTGATTGTTATCCTTGATGAGATTTCAGGATTTGAATTGGAATCAACATCTGGACACCAGAATGCAAAAACTGCATCATCTATTTATAAAATGTATAAAGGATCTGTTACATCTCGTTTCCCAGATTTTGGAAAAATTATTTTGCTTTCATTCCCACGTTTCAAACTTGACTATATTCAACAGAAATACAATGAAGCGGTGGCAGAAAAAGAAGTAGTTCTTAGACATCATAAGTTTAAAGTAGATCCAGATCTGCCAGATGGTACAACAGGTAATGAATTTGAAATTGAATGGGAAGAAGACCATATCATTTCATATCGTATGCCTAAGATATTTGCATTAAAGAGACCTACATGGGAAATCAACCCTACTCGTAAAATTGAAGATTTTACAGAAGCTTTTTATAGTGATCCACAAGATGCACTTATGCGTTTTGCATGTATGCCTCCAGATGCAACAGATGCGTTCTTTAAAAATAGAGCAGTCATTGAAAAAGCATTTGCTAATCCTAAATTAAATGTAGACGAGTATGGTAGATTTGATGATACATTTAAGCCTAATCCAGAGCGTACTTATTTCATGCACGTTGACTTGGCTCAAAAGCATGACCATTGTGCAGTAGCATTAGCACACGTTGAAGGCTGGGTTACAATGAAAATTGGTGAGAACTATAAACAAGCAGCACCTAGAGTTGTAGTTGATGCAGTAAGATATTGGACACCTACAGCATCAAAATCAGTTGATTTTACAGAGGTTAAAGATTACATTATCTCCATTAGAGATCGTGAATTCAACCTTAAGATGGTCACATTTGACCGTTGGAATTCACATGATATGATGCAACAGCTTGGCGTACATGGAATTAAAACAGAAATCTTATCAGTAGCAAAGAAACATTATGAAGATATGTCTCTTACTTTAACTGAAGAAAGATTACATGGTCCAAAAATTCAGTTACTTATTGATGAGTTGTTACAACTTCGTATTGTTAAGGATAAGGTAGACCACCCAAGAAAAGGCTCTAAAGACCTTTCTGACGCAGTTTGCGGAGCAGTCTTTAATGCGATATCATTAACACCACCAGATGCTGACAGAGAAGTAGAAATCTATAATTACTCTGGAGTGTTCGGTGATGAATTAGAACAATTAAAGCGGGAATCAGATGCAAGATTAAAGAATACTATTAAGTTTCCAGAAAAGAAAGTTATGCCAGCAGATATAAGAGATTTCTTTGATGATGACGACAGTGAATACAAAGATATAGTTGACAACTTCCGAATACTCTAGTAGAATACATCTACAACAACAGACAAGGAATATAATGTTAGCAAACGGAACTATTAAAACAATTGAAGATGAAGAAGATATTTATATTAGTTTAACTTCACTATGTGAATATTTTGTACAATCATCAGTAAATATGAGACAAGAAATTAAACACAGCAATCCTGCAGATAAGCGTTATGCAAGTGGTCTTTATGATATGATGCATACAATTGCACAGGAAATTGTTGAACTTGGAAAGTTTGAAGCACAACGCCGTATGATTAATGGTCCAGAAGATTTGTTGCGTATGATTGACAAACATAATGGTGGTAGTGTAGAATAAGAGAAACATTCCCAGGTAATTCAATTGGTAGAATGCCAAACTGTTAATTTGGAGGTTGCTGGATCGTGCCCAGCCCTGGGAGCTAGAAATTATTAATCCAACTATAGAAAGAGTATAATTATGACTATGACAGCAGAAGCAGTAGAAGAGCAAAAGGTTGAAAAGCAATATGTTCTAAAGGCTATTGATCGTTGTGATTCATGTAATGCACAAGCACTTGTTTTAGTTAAAGGTGTTACAGGCGAATTAATGTTTTGCAATCATCATTATAATAAAAATGCAAAAGCTCTTGAAATATTTGCATATGAAATTATTAATGAGTCAAGCAAGCTTATACAAAATAAACTTATGGGATCTGAAAACTAAATCAAGCACTACGGCTGGCTGGTGGTCAGATGGTGTCTTATATGCATCCTAGAGTTGGGTCCAATTCCCAAGTAGTGTACAATAAATATATGAAATTTGATAATTGTGGAACAAATGCTGGGTACATGAAGCATTATAGAATTAAAGATAATCCTTGTAATGAATGTTTAATTGCACATTCTGAGTACACAGGCTCTTGGGCAAAGAAAAATCCAGAAAAAATGTATTTAAATACAAAGAATTGGCGTAAAAAACATCCTGAGTATACACAAAAAAGATATTCTTCTAATAATTATTTGAATAGCAAAAAATGGAAAGAAAATAATCCAGAAAAACATAGAGAATCTTGTAGAAAAGCAGATAGAAAAAGAAGATCAGTATACTCTGAACCATATACTGAATTGCAGGTGATTAGTTTGTACGGAACAGTCTGTCATATATGTAATAAAGAAATAGATTTTGATGCACCCAGAAAAGTCGGTACAAAGGGTTGGGAAATGGGTTTACATATTGAGCATGTAATTCCGTTATCTAAAGAGGGATCAGATACATTAGAAAATGTTCGTCCATCTCATGGAATCTGTAACTTGCAAAAAGCAAATCATTAATGCTATACTTATATTAAGGCTGTAGACGGCACACTTTAGGATACGGGGATAGTTACGAGTAACCAAGTAACCCGTGAGATGAGTTCTGCGGGAGACTTCTTAGGGCAAGCCATTCACATGTGCATGGAATCCGTCACAGCCCCATTGCCGTAATAACTCAGAGGTAGAGTGTCGCACTTGTAATGCGAATGTCGTGGGTTCAAATCCTACTTATGGCTCTAATGATGTATAATAGTCTTATCATGACAGCTGCACACGATCAAAACATGACATTCTCAATTCTGGCACATATACCAGAACATGATCCACGAGAAGAAGATCCAAACTATAAATATTTCAACGCTGCTAAAAAGAAAATTAAAGCAGCGGGACTTTGGAAATGTGCTATCAATGATGATTTATGCGGTGGTCAAATGGAATTACACCATACACACATAGAATTTAGTCAAATTCCTAATGCTGATAAAGCTAAAGTAGAAGAATATTTTGGACTACATTTTACAGATAACAATGAATTTCAAGTTTGGCTGGAAAGTCCAGGAAACCTTGAAGTATTATGCACAAATCACCATAGAACACACTACGGGATACATACATTGCCACATGCCCTCTGGGAATCCCTCCGATTTAGGAAAAACGGGACTTTACCAGCAGCGGAAGTTATTACAAAAGCAGATATGAAATCCCTTAAGACTAATGATATAATTAATACAGATAATAAAATCCAGGGGGAAATAAAAAATGGCAATTAATCATCAAGTAGTAGCTCTTAATGCTAATACAGCAACAACAGTTAGTATTCCGCAAGCAAATCAAGCACCATATGAATCTAAAGTTTCATATTCATTTCAAAATTTAGATGCATCTCTTCCTATATATATAGGAGGTTCAGGAGTGACAACTTCATCTTATGGATATGCTTTGTTTGCGGGTCAAGTTTATAGTGCAGATTTACTAGCATCAGATATTATATATGCAATTTCAGCCTCTGGTACACCAAGTGTAGCAGTGTTTGCTGCGGAGGTTTAATATGAGTGTCAAAGGTTGGCAAGCAGCCCCTGCTATTTTGTATTATGGAAATTTTTTCTCTACAATTACACAATCAAGTGCGGGGATAACATCAGATAATATCGTCCCTTGGAACAGTACAAATATTGCTAAAGGTGTTGCAATATCTCAATCTGATGCTACAAAAATAATTTTTGCTAACAGCGGAACTTATAATATAAATTTTCTTGGTCAATTTGTATTCAGCGGTGGAGCAAGTAATTATAATATTGAATGTTGGTTTACAAAAAATGGTTCAATTGTTCCAAACTCAGGATATACTTTTACAACTACAAGTGCTCAAAATGCAGCCGTGTTGGCGAACCTTGAAACACCAATTTCAGTTGTTCCTGGAGATTTTGTTCAATTTCATTGGTGGTCAGGTGCAGCGGGGATGCAGTTAGTTTATACAGCAGAAGGTACAAATCCAACACGTCCTGGTTCTCCAAGTGCTAATTTAACTATATTTAACGTAGGATAACAATGCCATATCATATTGAACGTGAAGGTAATAAATTTAAAGTTGTAGTAGATGCAACTGGTAAAGTTGTAGGTACACATCCATCAAAAGCACAAGCACAAGCACAGCTTGGAGCATTGTATGCAAATGTTCCAGACGCTCACATCAAAAAAGAACGTGGCACAATTGCGGGAGATTCAGCAGCTAATTCTGGTCGCATTAGTGGCGGAGTAGGCTGGAAAATTGAATTTAATACACCAGATTGTCAACATGGATGGTCAGTAATTAAAGTTGGGTCGGGACAATCAATAGGTTGTTTCTTTAAAGAAGAAGATGCACAAGCAGCATTAGAAGCATTAGCAGTAACAGAACCAATAATCAAAGATGATGTCAGCGGTCAAACAAAACAAAATGAACAAGAAGGAATTGGTTCATTGAATTTTTGGAATGGATCTTTTGCCCCAGTAATTGGTGGTCAAGCATCAGGTGGATGGATGTCAACATATAATTCTCCGCCCACCAAGGACGGGAAACAATCGGTAGGGTATGCTAACCATTCTGACCCTAATGGTAGATCAAATCAATAATTATGGAACAAGAAATTAAATGTGGTACAAATGCAGGATATGGAAAACATCTACGCTTAAAAGAACCAAAATGCCAGCCATGTAAAGATGCCCACTCAAAAGTAAATCTTGAATGGCAAAATAAAAATTCTGAAAAAAGAAAACTAATAATTAAAAAATACTATAAGCAAAATAATAAAATATTAAATGAAAAAGCCAGGCAAGCAAGACTTATAAGATCTGAAGATCAAATAGAAAAAGATCGGGCAGATAGGTTTATTATTGATCAAAATAGAAGATTGAATCACCCTGAAAAATTAAGGAAAAAAGAAAGAAAAAGAAGAGCTATCTTAAAATCTGTTCCCCATGAGCCATACACAGAAGATTTAATTGTTAGCTTATATGGTGCAGAGTGCCACATATGTAAAAAACCTATTGATTTAAATGCTAATAGAATAGTAGGGTCAGAAGGTTGGGAAAATAGTCTTCATCTTGACCATGTAATTCCAATCTCAAAGGGCGGGTCAGATTTAATAGTTAATATCCGTCCTGCTCATGGAAAATGTAATATACAAAAATCTAATAATCTGATATAATATATACACAGAATGCCTTCGGGATTCTGAATATAATCATAACTCGCTGAAAGGGGTTAAAATGACACATCTACAAGCAATTAATACCAATGCCTTCGCAATGTATTCAACAGTAGGGCAAACTTCACTAACTAATACAACTTATTCAAATCCAGCACTATATGTAACCACATATGGTGGATCAAACATATCTAATCATTTTATTGGATGGGATGATCAAATTAAAAATCTAGAAAAAATTGGGGAAAAAATTGTCAAAAATTCTGGCAATTACCCACCATACAATGTAGTCAAAGAGGATGAAGATACATTCCTTATTGAATTTGCAGTGGCGGGATTCTCCAAGAAAGACATCTCAGTTGAGCAAGAAAAGAATGCATTGATCATTACAGGATTAATTGAAGAAGATGAGGAAAAGAATTATGCCCATAAGGGCATTGCTACCCGCTCCTTTACTCGTGCATTTGCTTTGGCTGAATATGTTGAAGTCAAATCGGCTACATTTGAGGATGGTATTCTGACTGTTAAACTTGTCAGAGTCCTTCCAGAAGAAGAAAAGCCTAGACAAATCACCATCAAGTAAGGTATAATAATAGAACAGCCCTGCTGGATTTCCTGCAGGTGAGTCCTGAGCATGACTCGTCAAAACTGCTCATATTTATTTATAATGTATAATTAGATATATGAAAAAGTTTTGGGCTAATTTAGCATTTTATATTCAAAAATATCCAGCAAGAATAACTGGTTATATATCAGCAATTAGTTTAAATGCTATGAAATATTGGGCGGGTCTTCCAATGGGTCTTTTAGTCCCTATCGCTATGTTATTTATAATGATGGGTGAAGGTGCTCAAAGGGTTGAAGATAAAAAAACATTACAAGCTTTATATACAGAAAACGATAAAGATAGACCAGATGATGATATACTATTAGATATGTTATCAAGTTTAGATATAAGAAATGAAAGCAAAGGTGATGAGAAAAGATGAATGAAAATCTAGTTAATGGATTGAAAGAACTACAGTCAATGGCAATGAAGATGTATGCCCAAAGTCACGGGATGCACTGGAATGTAGTTGGACAAACATTCAAGCAAGATCACGCTTTTTTATTAGAAATTTATGAAGATGTATTTGATTCTATTGATGCTTATGCAGAAAATTTAAGAAAATTAAATGTAAAAGCCCCATTTGGTCTAGTTCAACTACAATCAAATAGCATTTTAAAGATTAACGATTCTTTAGATTTAACTGCTGATCAAATGTTTGCTGAATTAAGTAAAACAAATCTTCAAATAATTGATAAATTAAAAGATGCATTTGATGTTGCTACAGAGGCAAGAGAAAATGGAATTGCTAATTTCCTAGCAGATAGACAAGATAAACACGCTTTCTGGCAATGGCAGTTGCAAGCGACCTTGAAATCATAGTATAATACAACTACAATTTGATAAAAGGTCTTCATAACGAAGACCTTTTTCATTTCCCGTTCGTCCAACTGGCAGGACATTGGCCTTTGAAGCCAAGAATCGTGGTCCGAATCCACGACGGGAAGCTGGGATATAGTGTAACGGTAGCACAAGAGCTTCCAAACCTCTTGGAGTGGGTTCAATTCCTACTATCCCTGCCAAGGTACCATAGATCAATTGGTTAG
>Ga0208745_1000165_pt1 | contig 23185 bp, 51 predicted proteins | sample CryBogCBH23Jun09_FD_184622 | JGI IMG/M metagenome (GOLD analysis project Ga0208745, IMG submission 184622) | Freshwater microbial communities from Crystal Bog, Wisconsin, USA - CBH23Jun09 (SPAdes) | ecosystem: Environmental > Aquatic > Freshwater > Lake | place: Crystal Bog, Wisconsin, USA... | reverse complement strand
TGAGTTCCTTGAGAGCCTTGGGTACCTTGAATAGAAGTACCTTGAGTCCCTTGAGTTCCTTGTGCGCCTTGCGCTCCTTGTAATCCTTGTATTCCTTGCAGACCCTGGGTTCCTTGAGTTCCTTGAGTTCCTTGAGAGCCTTGGGTACCTTGAATAGAAGTACCTTGAGTCCCTTGAGTTCCTTGTGCGCCTTGCGCTCCTTGTAATCCTTGTATTCCTTGCAGACCCTGGGTTCCTTGAGTTCCTTGAGCACCAGCATTACCTAAGTAACCCTGCGCGCCCGCTGTTCCTTGAGCACCTGAGGTGCCCTGTAAACCTTGTGTACCTTGAGCACCTTGTGCACCAGCATTACCAAGGTACCCTTGCGCTCCAAGTAAACCTTGAAGGCCTTGAATGCCCTGAGTTCCTTGTGCGCCTTGTGAACCAGTACCGCCTGTTGTTCCCTGCACACCTTGATTACCTAGGTTACCTTGTGTGCCTTGAGTACCCCGTAAACCTTGAAGGCCTTGTGAACCAGTACCGCCTGTTGTTCCCTGCACACCTTGTGTGCCTTGAGTACCCTGTAAACCTTGAAGGCCTTGTATTCCTTGAGATCCTTGTGTTCCTTGCACACCTTGTGTGCCTTGAGTACCCTGTAAACCCTGTAAACCTTGAAGGCCTTGTATTCCTTGAGATCCTTGTGTTCCTTGCACACCTTGTGTGCCTTGAGTACCCTGTAAACCCTGTAAACCTTGAAGGCCTTGAAAACCCTGAATACCTTGAGGTCCTCTATTTGCAGTTAAATAATTATCAATTTCAGAAGCCAATGCATAGATATCCCTTGGAACATCGGGAGTATCAGTATATTGAGGGTAATTAAAACCCTTGGTGGTTTGTAGGCTCATATGTTATAAATATACCACACTAATAAAAAAATGCATTTATTTAGACTTTATAATCTTTCTAAATTATACTTTATTGATGATTTATAATGCTCTGGAATATCTTCTTCAATTAATCTATTAAATATAATTTTAGATTCGTCTCTTCTTCCAATCCACCAGGCTGATACAGCTTTTTCAAATTCTAGGCAATACCGACCATAATACTCAACATCTATTTTAAGGGAATCAACCTTTGAAGTATGAAGTAATCCTAATTCAGCAAACATATAACATTCTTGCCATTTTTGAGATCTTTCATAATATCTAGAAAGAACAAAGTAGGCCTCTGGTCTATTAGGCATATATTGAATTGCTTGAAATAGGGAGTTTTCTAATGTATGCTCCCGCCCACTTTGATCTGCAACACAATATGAAATTCTAATTAATGATGCATAAACTAAAGACGGATGAGAATCAAATCCATATTCTGCAGTTCTTAAATAAAATGACATTGCTGCAGCAGTTTGTCCAATTGCTTCATACTCTTTTGCAATATTAAAATTATGTTCTGGATTAAACATATCATTAGATGCATTGTAAATTAATTCTTCAATTGTTTCCATATGTCAATGCCTCCATAATCATTTCTTCAACAACATTTTCTGGCACTTTCAAAACAAATGCTGCATTATCACTAAATCCAAATGTTAACAATAAATCATTTTCAAGTTTTGCTGCACCTGCACAAAATTCAATATATGCATCAAGGAATGAAAAGCTTTCTGGAGATAGCCCAACTAAATTATAATCTTTATCCCAAACACAAAGTCTATGACGATATGTACCATTCTTCTGATTAAGATAATTATTCCAAAGATTTACTTCATGAGATACTGAAATGTTATATTTATCATTCCAAGGAATCATTGCAGATCCGCCTCGTTGATCTACAAAAGTTTTTAAAGATTCTTTATTAGAAACTTGTTCAATATTTGGCGGATTTTCTGGAAGTGCTTTTACAATTTCAGTAGGTGAAGTCCATTTAACAAAATGAAATGGTTTGTCTATAATAGGATACCAATTCTTTTCACAATATGAAGAGTCATCTCCAGTTGTAGGGATTCTTACTCTTGATACTTCTTTTGCAGTCCACTTTTTCTTGTTAAGTTTAATTTCAGAATATTCCATACGACCTTGACCATTTGTAGTTGTATCTCTACGAACGCCAATTAAATAATATTTATTATCCCACTTAACAATACGAGCATCTTCTAATCCCACAAATTCCCAAAGTGGCGGGATATCAAGACTATTAGTGTCAACTAAAGTATAATCAGTCATATTTAAATCTTTATCAAGTCTACACAAATAATTATGTGTTCTAAGATTCATATCTTTTTCTGGATGAAGATATGCCAAAGGTCCCCACGCTGAAGGAAATTTCATATCTTTTTCAGCATGATATAACGAATAATTAACATGTCTTAGATTAACTAAGATATCCCCATCATCATCTATAAATATGGAGGGATTCATTAATCCTGTACCTTTATTTAATCCTTCTTTTATAACAATTGGTGCTAACTTACCACCATTTTCAATAGATCTTTGAACTAGATTCACCTATTTATTATATCCTATTCTTGTAGATCTTGTAAAGTTGCTTTTGATATAAGAGTATTATTTTTTTCTTGAGTTAATCTTTGAACTACAAATATAACAGGCAACCATTATCCCAAATCTGTGTCGTAATACATTAACTGTGACATTTATTCTCCTGAAATAAGAGTTTGATTGATAAGAGTATAGCTACCCTGCCCACATTGAACGCATACGGTATTAACCTGTGGGTCATTCACATTGCGTGTCTCCATGTAGCCAGTATTGCAACAGGTTGAAAGGTATTCGTATCTGTAATTCATTATTGCTCCTTAGTAGTAAAGAAAGACAACGCCGTTACCACCATTGCCAGCAGTACCAAGCGTAGAAGCACCGCCTCCACCACCAGCCAGCAATTTTTTTACCAGTATAATCTATTCCTTTGTAAATAGGCTTAGTGTTACCTTTGTATGCTTTTATTACCATATAACAATTATAGCATAATTATCAGAATACAGAAGTATTATTTACCAATATCCACAATATCGCATTCTCCAGAAATACAGGCATAATTTTGAGATCCTGTTGTATTGTCTTCATATTCATATAAAGATAATGCTGACCAATCAATATTTTTTGGCATTTTAGAGTGTGCTTCTTCATATTCTTCTTTTGTTATCTCTTGGTAGGGAGCTTGAACATAAGAATGGTTAGACTTTGGTAGAAAAGAAATTCCTGACACTTCATCAAAATTTTTATATACCCAAGCACCTACTTCCATCCACTCATCTTCTTTTACAGATACTGTAATAGAAGGCTTATGCTCACACCAGTGGCGTTGGTATACAAGCCATACCTCAAGCTGCTGAATTGCAGAAAGCTTATCTCTAGTAATGGCATGCTTTGGTGCCTTTACTGGAAATGAAAATACGGTTGTATCATTTGGCTTCATTACATCATCTTCGGCAGGAATACCCGTATCCTTAAGAAATTGTGTAATTGGATCTTTCTTATCCCCACGAACTGTGCGAATATAATAATCTGAATGCCATGCATGCATTCCTGAAGACACCCCGACCAATTGGGAAACTGTACCTGAAGGCTTAACGCAAGTTACTGCTGCTGATGCGGGAATCCCAATTTTCTCTGCTTCAGCTATATTTGTCATTACTGCTTGTTCTCTAAGATCATCTAGAACTGTTGAAAGCTTTTCTAAGCCTTCCTGACCTGAGAAAAACTTATGCCCAAATTGACCAGTAAGAGAAACTCCAAGTAGGCGTTCTTCTTCTGTATTATCTTTCCAAATTTTACGAATATATTTGAAATCTGTAAGTGTTGATTGCCAAGTTCCTAGAACAGATGCCAAATGGACTTTACGAGCAACATCTTCAACAGTATCATGCTCACGGAGAACAACCTCTGACAAATTACAGAATTGATAAGGACGAAGAATAATCTCAGAGCATGGATTTGTTCCATAGTGAATATCTGGGCTTCTACGACCATATTTTGCTGCTTGTGCTTGTGCTGCTGCTACGTTATAGATGCCACGCTCACCAGACTTTGAATCATAAAGAGATTTCCACTCTGCAATAAACTGCTGCATCTCTGGCTTACGTGAATATGCTACAGAGTTATTAGATAATGCACGTTGAGAATTCTTCTCCCACCAATTACCTGCCTTAGCCTGTGCCATTTCAATATCGTTGATGTTTGAAAGTGAAATCATTGCTGAACGACGAACACCACCAACAACAACAACTTCACCAATCTTACACATAATGTCATGACATTCAATTGGCTTTAGTTGACGACCAAGTGCTCCTTTGAATACTTGAATTGTAAAATCAAATAGATTTACTAGTGGTTGAGGTCCTGATGATCTTCCACCCATTGTTTTAAGACGAGCACCTGAAGGACGAACCTTGCTAATGTCAATCTGAGGAATCTGTCCAGCCCACAATAGCCCTAGAAGCTCTCTGTAAGCCTTTGCCCAACCTTCCTTAGAGTCTCCGACTATAACAGTTGTAGAAGACTTCTCAAGCGTTTCTGGAAGGGCGGGAAGTTTATTGATGTACTTATACTCAATAGAGAATCCAACACCAGTTCCACACATAAGAATATACATTGCTTCGTCAAATGAACGAGCATTATCTACTGGAAGAAATGCACAGTTATATCCAGAAACATTTTCTCTTTCAAGTGCTACTCCTGCAGTCATAACAGAACGCATTGATGGCATTACGTTGCGATTAAATACTGCATCACGAAGTTCTTCAACAAGATCTTCATTTGGAACATAATTATGTTTTGTCTTCAACTGGTGAAGCATAAAGCTAAAGTAACGGTCTACTGTTTCACCCCATGTTTCACGACGATTCTCATCTTCTAGCCAACGGGCATAGCGAGAAAGTGCAATAAAATTTTCATACGGGTTTTCAATAGTTTTAGACATGTTACTCCTTGGATTTTAGATTTAGAACTTAAGTGTACCACAACGATTTTTACAAAATCAAGTTTTTAAAGATTTTGGTAAATTTCGTTTAGCCTTTGAACAGCAGGCTTGGTAACTTTCTCCCAGTTGTAATCTTTATGCACCAAAAAGGCATTTTTGTAAGCTAGGTCACTATATTTTTCATAGTTCTCAGCAATGTCTTTCATATAAGAAATTAATTGTTCATAACTTGGTCTATACATATCTCCAGGATGTGTCTGAGGCCAATGTGAAGAAACTTTTTCAGAATCAAGTGGGGCTGTTATATATCTTGCATATGATGCCCAAGCACTTGTACAAATTGTAGGAATACCTTTAGCCATTGCTTGAAGCGGATTAAAACCAAACCCTTCTCCCCATGATGGATAAACAAACACATCACAAAGATCATAAAGACCATTCATTTGTTCAGTTGACAAAAATGATTCTATAGTTTTTATATTTGGATAAAATGCCCCAGGAGAGCCTTTAACTCCACCATTAACTGGATCAAAAATTGCAGTTGTATTTATTTTGCTACATTTTAAAACTAACTCAAAGTTTGGATCATCTCCAAAAAGTTCTGTAAATGCATTAACAACCATTTGTGCATCTTTTCTAAATGCTGGTTCTCCAATATGTAAAAATCTAAAAGGACGGTCAGGTGAAATTTTTCTTTTTAATGGAATCCACTCATCTTCAATTCCATGCTCATAAACAAAAACGGGTTTATCAGTATGTGCTTTAAACATTTCACCACACCAAGATGATGTAGTCCATAATTCATCAATATCCTTTGATAAAGGATCTTTCCAACTATCAAAAATTCCAGTTGACTCCCAAGGAGTGTATCCGATTTTATATTGTTTTTTTCCAAACCTGTACTGGTCGGGCTGCACAAAAGAAATACCAATTTTAGCTTTAGGTGATCCTATTAAACATTCAACACCTTGCTTCTCAAACTCTTTAAAGATATGATAGGATGCTTCCCCATAACCAACATTACGATCCATAAATTCTGGAGCACCTGTAAATGAAACTTTCAATATAAAACCTTCCGACAAAACAATTGTATCATTAATAAATTATTTGCTATATATTATATATATTATTAATTTGTTTTACTTCCTATGACTTCCAGATTTTTTGCATAAGAACCCTATACCCTTATTCTAAAATTGAATAAAGAACCCCGAAATTGTCAGGTTATAAATCCGCAATTCATCGGTCTAAGCTCTGCTACAATCTGAAAGTAAACACTTCCGTCATTCTCGCACCTGAAGTTTAACCCTTGATACTATCTCCAAAACTACTCAGGATTCTGATTGTATCACAAGGATTATTGAAATGTCTACTGAACGGCGGGATTGACTCTAAGGTTACTACGTGGTACTATTAAGTTCTACTCTTTACCCCAGGAGGTACATATGAATAATATGAACAAAGCAAGGATAAGAACAACTTGGTTGACAATCAGTACCACAATTCTGATGTTGATGTTCGGCTTGAGCAATCATGCAGAAGCTCAACCACAAGTTAAAGTGCAAGAAGCAGTAGTGTACAGCAAAGAAGTATTATATGTTGATAAATATGTTAATCTAGTTAACATTAAAAACGTTATTAACATTGATATTAAAAAGAGCAGTAGGAATACAGTTTATTTAGTTAATGATCTGGCTTCTAATAGTTCTTTTACAATGCCCTCATATAGCAAATTGCTAAATTTAAAATCAAGAGTAGACAAAAGGGTAATAATATCAAGACTAGCGAATGGTCTTATGTCTGTTGAAACTGGCGGGGTTAATGCATATTATCGCAAATCCTATTCTAGTTCAGCAAATGGAGCTTGGCAATGGATGCCTAGTACATGGAATAACTATATGGGTTATAGTGAAGCTATTAATGCTCCAGAATGGGTTCAAGATAAAAGAATAATTGAAGACCTTAATTACGGTTATTCTATTTATCATGATTGGGAAAAAGTTATTGCATCACATTTATATCCAGCTTACGCTAATAATAAATTGTTATGGGATAAAAAAATACCAGGAAATCCAACTATTAATCAATATGTGACTAATGTATTCAATCATGCAAATATAATATTGCCAAATAATTAATTATGCTCCACAAGCAATTAATGTTATATTTGCGATTTACCTATTGATTTAGAAAAACCTAGAAAAGTAGGTGTTTTTGGTTGGGAAGAAGGTCTTCATATTGACCATGTAATTCCTATAAGTAAAGGTGGAGATGATACAATAGATAATGTTAGACCAACTCATGGTAAATGTAATATTTCAAAAGGAAGTTCATTAATATGAAAATTCAAGTTTTCTCACAGTATTACAATTTAGCACAGGCGGGTAGGGTAGAACCTCTCGCCTGTCCTATGCATCCATCAGATGAACCAATCTACCCCCTGATTCATACAGAGGAAAATTACAAAATTGTGCTACAATGTTTAGCATGTGGATATAAAAATATGGTTGGTCAACAACTATATGAGAATATACTTGAAAGAATTAAGAAGGTAGAAAATGCAAGAGCCTAATGTTGGCGATTATTTTGTAGTTCACACTACGGGACCTTCAGCAAGATTAATTCAGGTTGGTAACTGGTCTATTTGGAACCACGCTGGTTTATATCTTGGAGATGGGATGATTATTGAAGCCCGTCCGACAGGAGTAAGTTTAGCTCCATTATCAAAATACGATAATCATGAGATTATTTGGTCTACTGGTCATGACTCGCCGTTCACTGAGGCGGAAGCGGAAGAACTCCGCAGATTTGCTCTAACTTTTGTTGGAGACTCATATGGCATTTGGTCAATTATCGCATTAGGCATCAAGTGTCTGACATTTGGCATTCCTTTGATTCCTGCAGACTGGTTTGCGGAAAAGGAACATAGCGTCATTTGCTCACAATTGGTTGCTTGGGTTTGGTCTCATGTGGGCAGAAGAGTGTCACATAAGAAACATGCTCTTGTAAGACCGAAGGATCTGGCGGAAAGATTGAGCGGTAAGGGAAATTCACGCTCAAATTAATCTATAATGGCTAAAATATACATTGAACGTGCATATATAGAAGATTATGATGAGTCGGAGTCATATCAAATATTGTTTCACGTGAAACATGGCAATGAACATACATTTGCTGGTAAGGTAGAATTAGATAGAGATATTCCTTGGATACATCTACAAACCGCCGAAAATGGAGATTTACTGATCAACAACTCGGCGGGAATGGAAGATAACAAATGGGATCATATAACCAGAGAAATAGTAGGAGATAATGGCTGAATTAAAAGATATTAAGATTAATGTAGATACTACTAGTGAAGTTCTAGAGAATATAAGAGAATTATTGGGTGCTATCTTTATCCAGTCCCAGCGTAATTATGATGTTCTTATTATGATTGCAGATAAGCTAGGAGGAGATACTGATTCTCTAATAAGGCTTCATGCAGAAGGACAAGTCCTTGCTCCCGCCCCTTCCTTTATATTTGAAAATGATGATGAATCCACTCAGTGATCTATGTAACTCTATTCTTTACAAGATAGAGGATGATAGTAATATTGCTCATGTTTATACTGATAAGTATTATTTTATGATTCCCGCCAAGGGTTTAGAGCATCTTAAATATGGCTTAGAAGCCCATTATAAGCAAACACACCTTCTAGAATCATTCTCTGATGAAGAGTTATCTATCCTGCAGAAAAAACGTCCTAAAAGAGACTTTATGGCTGAAATAGAGTATCAATTAGAGAGAAAAGACTTTGTTGGTAAATATATAGCAGCATCAGATCTCACATCCCGCCTTCCCGTCTTCTCACAATCAAGAAATCGCAATGGAAAGCAAAGAATTGCTGATACTAGATGGAATAAAGCTGTAAAAAGTAACAATCCTGCTGTTTTGAGACTCATAGAATACTATGCTGATGAAGAATCCTATATTAAATCAGTATTTCCTAATGTAAAATGGACTAAAGGTTCATTTTCTATCTCTCCATGTCATATTTATCCTGCATTTACTGATAGAGAAGAAGATTCTTGGACTCCCGACAAAATTTTAAGAGATATTAGCCTTGTAAATAAGGTATTTGATAAAATAAGTGCTAGTCCTCTTAATGGAAAACACGCAGTTAACATTGAAGATGCTCAAATTGCTCTAGATTACCTAGATTCCCTTCATTTTGACAAACTTTCTATCTCCCGCCAAGTTCTATGGTTCATTTTGCATCGCAGAATAGCTAATAATTTTTATTTAAACTATAAAATTACTGATTTAGACTTAAATATTTAATTGCTGATTTTAAAAATTCAATATTATCTTCAAATTGACCTAAAGCAATATTACAGTTCGTACATAAAATTCCCCTAGCCTTTTTTTTATTATGACAATGATCCATAGAATCTTTATCTGTAATAGGTTCTAAGCAAATTGCACACTTACCACCTTGTTTTTCAAAAATAGCATAAAATTGTTTTTTTGTAACGCCATAATCTCGTAGTCTGCGTCTCCAAGTCATGTCTTCATTTTCTTTTAAACGCAATTCTTCATTATTTGCTCTACGATCTTTTAAATATTGCTTATGACACTCTCTACACTTATTTCTATCTTTTAAAAATAAAGAAAGTTCTCCTGTTGTCCCGCAATTCTTACATGTTTTCATGAATCTCCAAATACTTTATCATATTTTCTAAAATTTCTGTATTGTCTTTTGCAGCACCCAAGCCAAGATTACACTTTCTGCATAAAAGGCTTCTAATTTTACCTGTTTTATGATCATGATCTACTGCAGAGTAAGTTTTTATCTCTTTATGACATATATCACACTTATAATCTTGATTTTTAAGCATGTTTTCACGATCTTCTAATGAGAGTCCATAAGCAGCTTTTAAATGTGTCTTTCTGTTAGAAATTTTTATTTTTTCAGGATTATCATCTTTCCAGTTTTTATTTTTTTCTAAAAAACATGGTTCACAATATGCTGTAAGTCCATCTTTGCGTGACTTCCATTTATAAAATTCTGATCTTTCTTTACGTTCCCCGCATTTTGGACATCTTTTATGAGTATCAGTATTTCCTTCATACCAAGCAAATGCTCCCTTATTAATACATGCTCTGCAATATACTCTATTTTTAAATTCTGACCTTTTCTTTTTAATTTTACATTTTGGACAGAGCTTGTGAGTTTTTGTATTACCTTTATAATAGCTACCTTTTTGTGACCCCATATCTGTATCATATCATATCTTTTAACAAAATAGAACATTTTTAATTTTCTTCGTTTGTTATTGAATCAAATCCTTGTACGATACACATTTTGAAATCAAAAATCAAAAAATTATAGTCCGCCCGCTATGTCCGATTTGTGGTGATTTCTTCCCTAAAATGTGACATAGATAACAAAACTGTTATAAATAATGTCCGATTTGTGGTGATTTATAAGTTGATAATGTCAGACCCCCGTGTTATAGTTCTACTATAAGCAGTTAAGAGATACTTAACACTTAAAGGAAAGGTGGTTCTAAAATGAACTACACTAACGAGATTTATAACGAAATCCAAAAGGATTTCGGTATCACTAAGCCAATGTCTGCTAGTGAAATTGCCACTATGGTAAATAATTGGGCGGTATTGCCTAAGTCAGAGCAGGTCAAGTACCTCTCCCGCCGTGAAGGATTTATCCTCTAGTCACGGCGTGTCGCCTTGCTAATGTCAGTCTAATCTGATACAGTTCCACTAATAGATAAACAAAAGAAAAGAGAATTAAATGAAATACACATACACGCAAGATAGACAGCATGATAAGTGGGCTACTGTATCAGATGTCTTTGATGTGCTAGATGATGAACTAGATACAGATGACTCAGATCTGTTCCTAGAGGTTGATGACTTTGATGAACTAGAGGTGCTCTAATGAATGACCCGCTAAACTTTGCAGGTGCTATCCAATTGGATCACCTAACAGATGAACAACTTGAAATTGTAAACGATGTTTTTAAGGATTGGAAATAAATAAATGGCTAAGATGACAGACTACGAAATTGAAGAGTCATACAAGATGATGTTAGATGATGTTTACGGAACTGTGATGATTGCAGGCTATGAGTATGACACTAGCAGAGCACTCTATGAGTGTGACCCTATTGCCTATCGTGTAGGGTTGTCAGACTATGAATCAGAACTAGAACAAGATGAAGAGGATGATGAAGAGGATGATGAATAAAAAAGAATTAGATAAACTGCTAGACATTCATTATGGATGTCTAGTTGTGGCTGTCACTGTTGTATAAACTTAGATAAAAAGATTTTAGATTTAATAAATAAATCGGCGTGTTAATTTGACACGCCCGCCGATTTTGGCGCGCCAAAAATCGGACAATTCGGACATTTAAGACATTAAGTTAAGATACCTTGTCAATACGACACGCCGTTAAGATCGTGTGATTTTAATCACAAAAATATTTTTTAAAATGTCCGATTTATACCGATTTTAAAGTTGATAATGTCAGTCCCCTATGCTATAATTCCATTATTGAACAAAAAGAAAGGTGGTCAAAATGACTACATTAACAAAAGAGTGCGTTAAGCACACCCCGTTCGTTCCTGCGATTTCGTTTGTATCTACAAATGCCTCAGATTTAGGCACAGAGTATACATTTTGTGAAGTTTGTGAACAAGACATTTCTCGTTTTATGACAGAAGATCCAGATCGTGGATACTACTTCACTCGTTGGAGTGTTAAGTAATGTCAGTGGGTTCTGCTATACTTTCATTATTAACAAAAAGAAAAGGAAATTAAAATGTCAAAATCACTAATGAATAAACTCTATAAGGGTTGCCTATTTATTCACAATGACGAGAACTTTCTCGTAAATGAAATCCGTGAACTAGATGATGAAAATGAAATCATCTCAGTTTGGCTAACAGATAGCGAAGCGGATTTCACAATCTTTACAGATTCTTATTCTGAGTTTCTTTCTAAGGTGGTTAAATAAATGATTATTCTAACAATCATAACCCGCCTAATTTTGCTGGGTATCTTGACAATGGCAATTCCATTATGCTATGCTATGGGCAAGCAGATTTTAGATAAGGAACAGTGGTAATGAAAAGAAAATTAAGAAATAAATGGTCAGAGTTTTTTGAGAACTATTTCTGTCCTATGGGTATCCACTCGTTTGTAAAGTTTGCAACAGTTGATACAACTTATAGATACTGCCGTCATTGTTTTTTTCAAATGGATTTTTCTAAATGACAATTAAATTACAAGTATCTGCAGTTGTATTAGTTATCTTGTTTGCTATTCTAAGTCCCGCCGATTCTTATGCTAAAACCTATCGTGCTCATAACATTAAAGGTTATACTGTTCACTATAATTTTTTCACACATAAAAAGCATTAGCACAATGTCAGTCCATAGTGCTATAATACAACTAACAACAAAAGAAAAGGATAACAATAAAATGACACTAGAAAATCGTACTTACCAAGTCGGAGATTTGTTCACAACTCAACGCTCAAAGGTAACGGGAACAATTAAGGAAATCGTACCCGTCAATGCTCGCACAACTCGTGTGAAGTTGTCAGTTGACGGCTCAGACCGCTGGACAACTGTAACAATCAAGTAAGTTTAGCAAATCGCTAAATAACCTGAGCAAGTTATAAAAAGGCTCACCATTAACCCAACTAATAAAGGATAAAAAATAAAATGCTATTCACATTCTCAATCATTCAAGATAAGCGTGAAGTTCTTTCATTCAACTCAAAGAATGCAGTGCAGGCTCATTCACTAGTAACACTAGCAAATAAGAATGCAAAGTATAAAAAGGATTTTCTTACTTATTCTTACCGCCGAGCAAAATAATCTGATATAATAAATTTTGGGCGGGTTTACTCCTATTTACCCGCCCAATACACTAACGAAAAGGAATAGTAAATAAAAATGATGACAAGAAAAGACTATGTATCAACAGCAGAAATTCTAAACAGTTATGGCGCAGACATGAAGCTGGAAGTGTTTGAGGATTTGGTTCATGATTTTTCTGTAATGTTCGCAGAGGATAATGAACGATTTGATGCTGATAGATTTTTTGAAGAGTGTTTCAAAAATCTAAATGTCTAAATAAAAAATAAATAAATTGTTAGTGGGACACGCAAGTGTCCCACTTTAACCTGTAGCCTTTTTTGGTAGTAATCATACACACCCCCTATGGGGGTGTAAAGGATTAATACCATGAAACAAACGGAAAAAAGCGCAAGGATAGATCCTCTGGCTCCTCTTGACATGATCCAATTTTTTGGCGCGTGTCAAGGCGACACGCCGTTAAGATCGTGTGATTAAAATCACACGAAATAATGTTAAATTAACTTGATAGTGTCAGTCATGTGTGTTATAATTCCATTATCAACAAAACGAAAGGGTCAAAATGACTACTATTAAAACCTTCTGCCAGTTCTGTGATTCTTACTGTGGCGATATTTCTATCTTTGACGCACCTTACACGGGTGAGCCTATCTGTCATGACTGTAATGAGGCAGAGGATAACGCTAAGATGATTTCAGATATGGCGGTGTTGTAATATGGAAATGTTTACTGTTGCCTGCTTATTCTATGAAATTTGCGGGGCCAGTATTCAGATGGATGAATCTGAGTATAATGTCTATGGTGATGACTGGATGTGTCATGAGTGCTATGATCAACACGATATGTTTATGTTTGGGTGGGAGACTGTCAGTGAGTAATGCTATAATCATGCCTATGAAATTGAAACGCTCTAATGATAGAAAAGTTGCTAATGCTGTTTCTCCTAATGGAAAGACTGCTACTATTGCTAATACCTTCGGACTTCCCGCTGGTAAGGCGTACTCATGCCCTGGGGCTACTAGTATCTGTGAAAGTGTATGCTATGCAGGCAAATTAGAAAAACTATTCAAGGGTGTCAAGGCTAATCTTCTGCATAATTGGGATTTACTAAAAGACGCTGATAGTGAAACTATGGTGTCATTGCTTAATATAATGATAGATGAGTTTATTATTGACTGTGATAAAAAGTCTGCTCCCCGCTTATTCCGTATTCATTGGGACGGGGATTTCTTTAGTGATATATATACCTATGCATGGAAAACTGTAATTGAATCTCATCCTAGTGTTCAATTTTGGGTGTATACACGGGTAAAAGAATCTGCAATTATTTTGAAAGATGTGAAGAATCTTTCACTTTACTATTCAACTGATGATGATAACGCTGAAATTGGTGCGGGACTCAAGACTAATCATAATGTACGCCTCGCATACTTAGGTAAAACTTTCAAGGCTACTGAATCTAAGATGAAAGAATTGACGGGTAAGGTAGGTGCTAAGTGTCCTGAAAATAATAAATCTATCCCGCTAATTTCAACTAATGGTTCTGCTTGCGTGTCATGCGGGTTGTGTGTGTTTGGTAAAGCAGATATCCGATTTAGTGCAACTAAAAAATGATAAACACAATAATGATACAGTGGTCCATAACAATTGTTGTGGGCCTTGTTGCATATTTTATAGATAATTTTAAAAAATAGACTTGACAATTAGCTGAAAATCGGCGCGCCTGTCAAGGCGACACGCCGTTACGACTGGTCAAATAATCTCTGGAATATGTGAGGTTAATCACACTGCTTGAGCGTCTCATATCTTGATATTACTCACAAGTAATGTGCCAATTGTCAGTGCAAAATGGTATACTTCCACTATTAGAAAGAAAGAAGGTCAATAATGAACCTAGAAGAATACAAGGCTTACGTCCTTGAAACCCGCCGTCAGTCCACAGTGTCAGTGGTCAGTGCTATAATTAACTCAACAAAGAAAGAAGGTAGCAAATAATGCTAATCTCAGAAGCCTTAGAAGGCAAATTCCACCGTTCATACCGTAATTCCCGTGAGGGCATAATTCAATTCGCAGATTTGCGAAAAGATGTTTGCGGATTAGATGAAGGCGTGTTTGCTTATGCTTGCAAAGTACGCCCACATTGGAACGGTACAGGATTTCCTAAGCCTGATTTTTATACAACAGTTTATGTGAAAGTAGATGGTGAGTAATAAATGGGTAATATAATGGAAAATCTAGAAGGCGTGTTCATATGTGATGAATGCGATACTCTTGCAACAATGTCAGTGCAAGGTGATACAATAACTATCTCACAATGTCAATGTCTTACCCTAGATTGGAATAACTAATGTACAAAATAACTGCGACCTATGACGAAAGTTTCGTCCCCGTTTTTATTGCACAATACTCAGACGCATTAACGGCGTTTGATGAGTTTGCAAAGTGCAAAGACTGGGGAAATGCAAAAGAGTTTGCAACTTATAATCTATCGCTACCTGATGGCAAAATGTACACAAAGTGGTTTAACCGTAATGGTACAACTGGCGGAAAGTAATGTCAGTCCAACCTGCTATAATACTCTAACCCAACAAACAAAGGAGAGAAAATGACAGTATCAATCAATCACAACTTAACTTTCACTACTGAATTAGATGAAAATCATCCAGTAGCACAACTTCTGCTATCTTTATCTTATGAGAATCAAGTGGCAATGCTTGAAGGCATGTTAAAGGATTTAGTTGCACCTGCAATTCAACCTTTTTTAGATGAAATTAATGAAGGAAATACTTACGCATTATTGAAAGTGGGTGCATAAATGGGAAGCAATTTCGCTAATGAACTATCAACTATGTCAGACATATCTCTAGAGAATGCTATCGCAATTCACTTGCAGAGTAATCACTACCCGCCCGTTCCGTTGTCAATGGTGCAACCTTGCATAGATGCAATTGATGCATATTGGGAAAGTGATAGTGACCGACTAATTGAATTACCTGAACCAGTAACTTGGCGGGGACAGACAACTGCACCTGCTTATGCAATTATTGAAAATCATCACTTGGATGCTTGGTGCACAGAAGACTATGAGGAATAAGATCATGGATAAAGTAAAGAGAATTCAAGAGTTAAGGCGTAGCAATGCTGCTACGCCTCTGCGTAATAAAAAGAAATACACACGCAAAGAAAAATATAAAAATAAGCTTGACAATTAACTAAAAATCGGCGCGCCTGTCAAGGCGACACGCCGTGTTACGACTGTGATATAAATCACCTGGAGCTGAATCGGACAAATTGGACAAATGTATTTTAACTTTAGTTTATGAAGTGGACAGATGTCAGTCGCTTATGCTAGACTAGGCTTACATTAACGAAAGGAAAATAATGACAAATGTCATGTCGCAAGTTCACCGCTCAGAAGTTGAGTCTGGTGAAGTTTCACTCGCTGTATCTCTACGCTCTAATCCTGCTTGGCATAGTTTTGCTAATGCTACATTCTCTAAAGAGGACGAAGTAACAACTGCTAAAATGCTTGAGGGTGCTAAACTCTCTAATTGGAATGTTGCACTTGAGCCTGTTGCTGACTTGCTCGGTGATAACTATAATCAAATTGGCGAGAACTTTCTCGTCACCCGTGACAATCCTTATACAGAAGGTCAGAAAGATGTTCTCTCTGTTGTAGGTTCACGCTACAAGACTGTTCAGAATGAAGAGTTATTTTCATTCGCTGATAATCTACATGATGGTAATTCAGATGTGTATTGGGAATCTGCTGGTTCTCTAAAGAATGGTCGTGTTGTATTCGGTACAATGTCTATTCCTCGCACAATCGTTCTTGACCCTAATGGTGTCAATGATGAAACTAAGTTGTATCTCGTAGTTTATACCTCACATGATGGTTCTGTTGCTGTTCAATCTGCTATCACTCCCGTTCGTGTTATGTGTCAGAATACTCTGAATCTTGCAATGCGTAAGGCAAAGCAATCTTTCAAGATTCGTCACACTCAGACAGTTGATGGCAAAATTGCAGCAGCACGAGAGGCTCTCGGTCTTACATTCGCATACGCTGATGAGTTTGAGAAGCAGGCTCAAGAGTTGTTTGCTGTTGAAGTTTCAGATAAAAAGTTTTCTGAGATTATTAATAAGATGTATCCAAAGCCTGAGTCTGATAAAAAGGGTTCAATTAAAAAGTGGGAGAATAAAGTTGTCCTACTTGATGAGTTGTATCATAACTCTCCTACTAACGCTAACATTAAAGGAACTGCGTGGGGCGTGTTAAATGCAATGACCGAGCGACTTGACTACTATCGCACAGCCCGTAAAGCAGGAGATAGTTTAATGGCTTCCGCTTCAGGTTTTGACCCTGTAATCACGGCAGAAAAAAATAAATTAGTTAAGCAAGTTTTGGCACTTGCTAAATAATTAAAAGGTGGGGGCTGAAAAGCCCCCACTATTTTTTTTCAACTTGACAAAGCTGGAAAAATCGGCGCGCCTGTCAAGGCGACACGCCGTGTTACGAATGTGATTTATATCTCTGGGATCTGTGGGATTTGGATTTGATTTCACCAAAGTTTTATGGTATTATTGCCAATTCAAGATCCAATAGATCAATCGGTTAGATCACTTGCCTGTCACGCAAGAGGTTGCGGGTTCAAGTCCCGTTTGGATCGCATGTCAGTGGTATATGTTATACTACGATTAAATGAAAGGTAAACTAATGAATGATATAAAAGAAACCTGGCTCAAATGGGACTATGTATGCACAAATTGTGATAGTCATGTAGAAATGACTATTAAATGTTTTGGATTTCATCATAGCGAAGTATGTCCTAAATGCCATTTTGCTCTATCACTAATGTCAGTGGTAGATGTTACAATACCTTCTATACCCGCCCAACCAAAGGAAAATAAAATGGATAATACTTTTACACTTACAGACCCAACCCTAGTCCCTATTACTAATCCCGCCCAACAAGTTTCTGTATTTGTAGATGGTGGACGGGTTACAAAGACACTTGAAGAAATCTCTGCTGATATTGTTAAATATAATAATCTTATCAAAGAACTTCATAATCATAACAACAAGGTATTCCTAGTTGATAATATCATTAACTCACGATTTGAAGACTCAGAAGACCAAGATACATTGACAGAAATTGCTAAGGCTCTAGATATATCTTTAACTAAAGAGATTACTTGGTCTGCAACAGTTACAATTACTGGAACTACTGAAATTAATCTTGGTGAGGACTATGACCTATACTCTAAGGTATATGATGAACTCTGTGAGTTGTATAACTATGACTTCTCTATTGATAATGTAGAGGAGCGATAATGTCTGATGAATCCGTTTTAGATTATATTCAATCTCATGTTGAAGAATTGCGGGAAGACCTAGAAACTAATGCTGATAGGTCTGACTATGAATACTATGATGGTGCTATTGAAGCATTGGAACATATTCTAGCAAAGTTTGGTAGAGAGTAATGGCTACTAAATTAACTATATGGATTGCTGATTATTCATCTGAAGAGATGGAAGAGATGGAGATTGACCCTGCTAGTAGTGCTGTATCCAATTTGCAATATGATGGATTTAATGTGCTAGAATGGGACATTGATTTTGATGTACGCTATCCACCAAAGGAGAACTAATGGTAATAACACTACAAGTACCTAATCCCGCCCAAATGGGCTATGGGCTGGGGAAGTGTATGCAATTCGGGGTAGAGTATGAAGTCCTACCTAATCTACAAGTAGAACTAACTTCTGCTGATGAAATTAAACTAACAAAGATGGCAGTAGCCTTTCAAGGCAAATTGCTAGATGTTAAACAAACTGAGTATGTATCTGGTGATGTGCCTAAGCATGAGGTAATGTATGCTAAAACACATAGACCTCTAAAGACAACACGGCGGTAATGTCAGTGGGTAGTGCTACAATACACTTCTAAACAAAGGAGATAAAATGTCACAACCCATTGGTTCTGTATGCTGTAATGCTGATGTAAACTCTTATAACCTAATAGACGCAGATGGCAAGTATGCAGGCGATCTGTTTCAGTGTTTTGAGTGTGAATCGTACAGCCTAGAATGTCGTAACTAAACTTGACATAGGCTATCTGCCTATGTTATACTTCAACCCAACCCAACAAACAAAGGATAATAATAAATGGCAAGCACAAAGTCAATTACAGTTAAGGTCGCAACTTCTAAGGTTATCAAGGCACTTGAGGAAAAGTCAGCGGAACTGACAAAGCAACAAGCCTTGTTCACTAAAGAGCAAGAGGATAACACGGCAGAGCGACTTCGTTATGAGAAGGCAGTTGAAAAGTATAACAAGGACATGATTAAGGCTGTATTGCCTCACATTAGCAAGAATACAAGCGGTGGTGTCCGTTATCGTGCCTATAATGACACTATTAATGTAGATGTTTACATTCCTGCTCAGGGTATTAATTTGCCTACTGAACCTGAAAGTCCTGAGTATACCTCTAAGCAATTTAGTGTAGCCTCACAACTTGAGGAAGTCAATAATGCTATCCGTATCTTAAAGATGACAGATGAGGAAACTGTTTCTACATCTACATTCAATAAGATTGCTCAGTATCTCTAATCAAATAAACAACTGGGTGGGGAGTCTTGACTTCCCACCCCTTATCTGATAGGATACCCACTATGGGAGACACAATAAACTTTATCGTAATACCACTAGCACTAATTTCATTAATGATTATCGGACTGTTTAGGAGTCATGAATAATGGGAGCAAGAACTAACTTCATTGTCAAGCAAGGCGAGAGCAGTTTCGTCACATTGTATTCACATTGGGGCGGTGATACAAAACTTCAAGACCTTGCCTATGCACTAAACAAAGCAAAGCCACGCTGGACAGATTATGGTTATGCTACTCGTATTCTATTCAACGCATTACAGGAAGACCATGATTCAGAAACTGGTTATGGAATTTATGCTGATGAATTTGGCGGGGAAGAAAGTTATCAATCCACTATCATTGATTTCACTAATCAAACTGTCATAGTAGACGAGCAACCAATTCCATTTGATTTATTTATTCAGACTTGGAGTAGAGTAAATGCCTAGATATCTAGAGACAGCCGTAACTCTGGCGATAATCGGTATGAATTTGTTCGGAATATGTGTAGGGGTTCAAATTGGCAGATATTTATGGAATAGAGATTCCAAATGAAACACACAACCGCCGAATACTTGGCGTGGATTGATGAACAAGAATCAAGCGACAAATTGATTAATGCTTTACGCCTAGCCAACCGAGATGTGTTGGGGAGGCATGAGGGAGAAATGTTGCCGACAGGTTCTTATCCTTATGAATCAAGCGACCAATACGAAAGTCATCAATGTAATTGTTGTCGCGTTGATTTCCCCTGCCCTACCTACCTAGACATAGCCCAACAATTAGATGAGGTGATGTAATGCATCCCACAGATTTTGCTGGGCTTATGGCTTTAGTATTTGGAGCGTATGTGGTTTGGCAACTTGTAGTGCTTATTCAAATGATTGTGAGGTGATGTAGGTGACCTATAAATTCAGAAGCCCAATTTATAGGGAAATTAAAAAGCCTATAAATTTAAGAAATTCAACATCTTGCGAGCATTGTTTCTTTCCTAAGGACTTTCCGCAGGAAACACAGTCATCTACCCCAAAATCAGGTAGTCAGACTCCACCAATAACCCAAGCACAAAAACCGCAGATTTTTCGTGGAACCGTCGTAATAACTAAAAGTGCGTAAATAGCCAATAAAGTAGAAATGGGGTGCCATCAATGCCTAGATATCTAGTTAGTTATACAGAAACAAATGTATATTCAATAGAAATAATCTCAAGTGATGAAGATAGTGCTATTGAAATGGCAAAGCATGAACTAATTGAAGGTGGAATAGAGGATTTTGATCATAAATTTATTTCAGATAGTTTCTTTCAAGTAGAGGGGGAAGTGTGACAACTGATTTAAAGCCACATACAATTGATGAACTAGTTACAACTATCTATGAAGATAATTTTGGGCATTTTGATTTCATAGAAAATATGAATGGTGGAGATTGCGATTGTAATCTACATATCACTATGAATACAATTTCACAATATTGGCAGTAAACTATTGGGGCTAAATACCCCAATAGCTGGCGCGCCATGTCCAATTTGTCCCTTTACGATGTGATCAAATTCACCTTTACGATGAATAATAAAATCTCTACACATTTGAATTTTATTTAAGTTGACAAAATGATTTTTATTATGATAGAATCCACCTATGGAAACCTTACGAATATATGAAATAGATTACTCATGTTCACCTAATGGATATAATCAATTTGAGGTATATGCTGATATTGATAATGATTATGAAACTGGGGGAATGCCAATACTTGTTACGAATACTCTATTAGAGGCTACTAGTTATTGTGATAGTTTAGGATTAGATTATACTATTATGTTACTAGAGGAGTATAGGCTTCTAGACACTCCCGACCTTCCCTTGACCGCTGTCATTGGTATCTGATACAATAAGACCTTAACGAAAGGAATACAATGCCTAAGTATTTAGTAACTGGATTTTATACATTTAAGGGTGTTACAGAAATTGAAGCACCAAGCGAAGCATTAGCAATAGAGTACGCTTCCGATTTGTTGCCTGATTTTGACAAATTAGAACTTACAGAAACATTTATTCAAGAGGCAGAAAGTTTGCCAAATGTCAGTGGTAACTGATACAATTCTCTAACTAACCCCAACTAGTAGAAAGAAAGATAATGCCAAACTGGGTACATAATGGTTTAAGTATTGACGGAAATAAGGAAGACATTGCTAAGTTAAAGGCTCAGATGAATCAGCCTTTCACTCGTACTCATGACCAATGGAATTCTGAGACTAATCAATCTGAAGTTAAAGAGATTACATTCTCAAATCCCGTCTTTTCATTTTGGAATATAATTAAACCAACAGATATGGAAGCATATAACTCTAAGTCTGACTTGGAAGGTATGGCAAATCCTAACAACTGGTACCCTTGGAATAATAATAACTGGGGTACAAAATGGGATGTTGCTGTATCTGATAATGAACAGTATCCTGAAACTGATTTATATGATGAGGGTGAGACATCTCTATCCTATTGCTTTAATACTGCATGGGGTATTCCTAATAAAGCCTTAATTACTTTGTCATCTCAGTATCCCGACCTTTCTTTTGTATTAGATTTTGAAGAGGAGACAGGCTGGGGTGGGGAGTATAAGTATATCAATGGTGAATGTGAAATCATTTCAGAGTTTAATTGGCAATGCTTTGAGTGTGATTATCAAGAGGTAAATGACCCTGAAGTAAATTGGTGTGAGGACTGTGATGATTTCGTGTGTCCGTCTTGCGGTAACGCTGGCGGTGTGGTAGAATTCTGCGACAAGCACAAGGAGATTAACTAATGCCTAATCTCTGGAATAAATTTAGTAGTAATCATACACACCCCCTATGGGGGTGTAAAGGATTAATACCAAAAAAGGCTACAGCGTTACTCTCTAGAATCACGTCCATCGGTAAGTCAGCACAAATTACACGTCCTCAGCCAACGCCACAATCCCAGCCTGCACCCGTTGTGCAGAATTCAAACAATCAGATCTTCCGAGGGATTGTAATAACCCCTAAAAATGGCTAAAAAGCCAAAAAATCAAGAAAACAATAACTGCCCAACACATAAGGAGAATGCAAATGCGTAAGACATTGTTGCCAGAACATCTAGCAAAAGCATTAGAGGCTGGTGTGGAACCCTTGGATGTAATCCAAGGTCATATAAAAAATAAGATGTGGGAAATTCAATGTGAGGCAGAAGACGCTAAAAATGATCTACCAATTAAAGAAGATGAGTACTATGAGTCAGATATGTACTATGAGGGTTACAATAATGCTTTGACAGACCTATACACTCTATGCTATGATGTCATATTCTATCAACGAGATATGGAGCGTAAGAATGCCAATTAAGACTACTTATTTAGTTACACTTGCTCTAGATGAGAAGTGGTTTCAAGCAATTGACAATTTCACTAAAGATGTATATGATGGAGAACTATGCACTTGGGTAAGCGTTGATATAGAAACTGAAGGGGAGGAAGACTAATGGCAGCGATTCTAGCAAGTATAATTATTCTAGCAATGGGGTGGGTGGGGTTTATGATATTCATTGCTCCCGTCCTACTAGTAGCAAAGACAATTCAAATATCTAGAGAGGAGAAGAATGGACAAGACACATAAGGCAATTGCTAAAGGGCTGGGACATACAGATGTATCCCCTGCTGCCCTAGCATATAAAATGTTACAAGAATCACGATATGTAAATGAATCATTATTA
>Ga0208745_1000149_pt1 | contig 25422 bp, 45 predicted proteins | sample CryBogCBH23Jun09_FD_184622 | JGI IMG/M metagenome (GOLD analysis project Ga0208745, IMG submission 184622) | Freshwater microbial communities from Crystal Bog, Wisconsin, USA - CBH23Jun09 (SPAdes) | ecosystem: Environmental > Aquatic > Freshwater > Lake | place: Crystal Bog, Wisconsin, USA... | reverse complement strand
CACCTTCTGCCCTAAGTGCGGAGAGAAACTATTACCTAGTTGCGACCACAATGAAACAAAAACTATTGAAACTTCTTTTTACTACCTAAACTTGCCTCCTGTGGTGATGGACTGCCTCTATTGCGTGAAGTGCAAAATGAAATTATGACGCAAGTAAAATTTAAAACTTTACAAAGTGGATTTAGGGGATTCATCGGAGTTAATCACCGTAATGAAATACTAACGTCCACTCTGACGGGTGAAGCCCTAGATAGCCCGTCAGGCTCAAAAGGCGAAAAATGAATAAATTACAACGTGACACAATGCGGGCGGGCGAGGACGACCTTGAGTGGCTACAGGCAGCCGAATTTACCTTGAAAGGTGAACTATGACCCCCGACGAATTCAAAGCCCTACGAGAGAAGCACTATTCATCAGAATCTTTTGAGTGTTGCACCCCTGAATGTATGGCAGATGATTGTTTGTCAAACTACCCCTGCGACGTAATCAAGGTACTGGACGCTACCGAAAACCTAAAGTTTAACGACCTCAAAGTTAAAGTTGAGTGCGACCACTGGGTCACGGTGAAGAAATCGGGTCAGTACGGCTACGCCTCCAGCGTCTCACCCGAGTATTGGACACACACCTTCTGCCCTAAGTGCGGAGAGAAACTATGAAGCACATCATCTACTTCATCTGCTCACTCGCCGTCGCCGTCACCTACCTCGTCAAGACGTGGAAGTTCTGGTATAAGAAGGTAGGTGACGCAATCGATGCTGTGTTAGTGACTTTCGCAATCACGCTGATAGCGTTTCTCCTATGCTACGGGCTCTGGGAGGCGACCAAGTGACCTCCGACGAACGCCAAGCCCTACGAGAGAAGCACCGCAAGATTGCCTGGGATGGGGGAAGGTGCATGGCCTGTGGCGGGGCGATGGTTCACCCCTGCGACGTAATCAAGGTACTGGACGCACTGGAAGAAGCAAACTTTCAGGCGGCGATAAATTACGAACGTGGATACGATGATGGTTTCAAGGGTTCTGTTGCCGACGCCGAATGGGACCACTGGGCTGATGGAGTGAGTGATGACCAATCCTAACAAGGCCAAGGGTAGCAAGTGGGAGCTCGACGTTGCTAAGTATTTCAACGAACGTGGTTTCCCAGATGTAGAGCGTCGCTACGGCGCAGGAGCTACCCTGGACAAGGGTGACATCAACGGTGTCAAGGATACTGTTGTAGAGGCTAAGAACTGGGCTAAGATCTCACTGTCTACCATCATGGATGAGACACTGGTGGAGCAAAAGAATGCTAAAAAGAAGTTCGGCATTGCCATCATTAAACGCCGGAACAAGAATGTTAGCCAAGCATACGTAATGATGACCCTCGAACAATGGATTGACCTTTATTCATTCTACGTGAATAATAAACCATAATAACATTGATATCTTTAAATAAGATAATGTATACTGACTTATCATACTAGAATGGGATGAAGCATGAGTTCATATAGCGGTTTGCGTAAGGGTCTAGAAGGCCTAACCGAACCTGAGCTCGACGTCGCTCATGACGATAAGTTTGGTGATCTTCACCGTTTTGTCGTCCGTTCCTTTAGGTGGGAAGGCAAGCCTGAAGAGAAAGAAATGCTCGAGAGCATTGAAGAGACCGTCGAAGCATTTATCGATGAGTATATTAGCCCTGCTGAGGTTATCATAGCTCGGTTCAATAGCGATAGCACTATTAGTGGTGCTGAGGGTGACCGATTATTTCTTAACCTTCAGAGCGCAATCGTTGCTATCGAGGGTGAAGTGACACGCCGTTACCTTAAAGCCCAGTTCTCTTATTACATGCTCGATGATAAGTATAATGCTTCTTATATTAAGCACGCCAAGGGGACTACAAACGATCTCAACGCTAAAGCTCGTGTTGAAACCCGTGATGACAGGCTGTTTTACTTTGTTCAGTATGCCGCCTGGCGTATCATTAATGACAAAGTGAACAGCCTAAAAGCTACCCAACGTCATATCCAAAACCAATTGTATCGTAGGAGTAACGGTGGGCAGTACTCCTAGAAAGAGCCGTAAACAAGAGATAATCCAGGGGAAGATGACCTGGCAAGTTCTTGAGCGTATCCTGAACAACTATTGGGAGTGGCAAGAAGTATACCGAACGACGGGTAACCCAGACCTACAGCTCATTAATGGTATAACCGTAAACATTTATGACATCCTAGATGGTATCGATAAGCTACCACCTCGTCAAAAACAAGCTGTTGTTCTCTCCTGTCTAGAAAACCGTAAAGAGGTTGAAGTGGCAAAAATTATGGGTTTTACTAAATATTCTGCACAGGTAGGAATGTATAAGAGAAAAGCCCTTATTAAAATTTGTGACCAGGTATGGAACCGTTTAGATTTAAATTAAAGATTTAATTCATGTCAGAACTTAAAGGTAAAGGTTGGGAACAAGGCCTAGATAAGGTTGAAAAGTTCAAAAATACTGGTAAAAAAATTATTGTTATGAAGCATGCAAAATTTACGAAGGAAGACCTGGTAATTGATTAATGGACGAAGAACAATTTGAAGAAATTTCTAAAGAAAGAAGAGTCTCCCCAGAAAATCAGTATAGTGAACTAGAGGATAAATACCGGGAAAAACTTCCTAAAAACTGGGAAGATATGAGCTTATCTCTAAGGTTGGACTGGTTTGCCCATAGAATGCTTCTCGATCTTAGAGAAGAAACAGGTAGAGAAGGCTCAAGAGATTGGGGCTTTCTCAGCGAATACCAATTAGAACGTCGACGCCGCAGAGAAGTACAGAGCAAGCTTGGTAGCTGGGACGAACACCCTGCTAAACAAGGTATGTTCCGCAGAGTGCACATAGATAAGAACAACTTGGTAATAAACCGAGAGGATAAGCAAGAAAATGGACAGAAGAACCCGTGAGTATAAAGATCTAGTTAAGATGACGCCTACTACGGCGGAGCTTCTTAGCGAAGAGATCGATGGTGAAGTATTTCTTTATAAGTACTCGCCTCTATGCAAGATTTGCAACAGCAGCGATGAACTTAAGAGCGTCATTGACTCTCTCCTCTTGTTCCCAAAGACCTATAAGGAAGTCCTTTCACTCGTACAGCCGCTGCAAGATAAGCTAGGCATTGAAGGGAACGACCGCATTAACTATGAAAACATCCGCAACCACCAAAAGAACCACCTCCCGTTTGAAAAGAAGCTTGTCCGGGACATCGTTGAGAGAAGAGCACGCGAAAAGAACCGCAGCATCCTGGATACGAGTGATCGACTACTTACAGCAGAGGCGTTCTACGAAGTAATTGTAGCTAAGGGCTGGGAAGACATTGCTCAGGGCTACGAGAAGCCTACGCTAACGCAGACGATGCATGCCATGGAGATGCTCCAGAAGCTCGAGAAGGAAGGCCAGGACAACTACCGCCCTGAAGACCTTATTAACCAGCTCGACATTATTCTTATGGCGATTAGAGACATTGTCCCCGCTGCCATTAAAGAAGAACTCTTCAATAAGATCGAAGAGTACCAGAATGGTGCCATCAATGTTCCGGGAAAGCCTAAGAAACTTAAGAAGGCTGACATTGATGTCGAGTATATCGATGATGATCTTTACGAAGAAGATCTATAAAAATCCCCATTTTTTATGTAAAAGTAGTAGTAAAACGCTACAGTTAATGTAGATATTAGGGGTATATATGTCTAAAAAGTCGCCATCACCACAACAACAGGCGTTAGATCCGGAAACTAACTTTGACCTAGCCCCTCGTGGCTTCGTTCGTGTATGGGCATACCCTGGATCTATTGCTCGTGTCGTTAAGCGTAATAAAAGAAACGTTTTTGAGACAGTCAATGCTATTAGTGACAATCCAGAGACTAACCGTCGTCGCATGGAAAACCTCATTGAAAAAGAGAATTTTGAAGAGACCGATAAGAGTGGCACTGCTGATGCTTGGTCACCAGTAGATGCAGTATTCGGTTCTACCAAAGATATTGTAACGGGTAGAGTCGATCCAGGTACAACAGGTACAGCCTCATCCGGCAAATGTGCTCGTTGTGGTAGGGACACAACCCCATCTAACTCCGGCTATGAATTCCAGCGTAGCGCAGGCAAGACTGTCCGTGTACACAAAGAAACTTGTACAGATTTTAACTCCATGTATAGCCCAGAGGGTGCCGAGAGCAGAACCATATGATTGCGAATGAACCAGAGATCAGTATCATTGCTCAAGATTATGATGATAAGAAAAAAGACTTCCCTAAAGTAGTTAAATCTCTTAGAGACAATGATGATGTAGATGATAGCCGTATCGAAAAGAAAAACCTAAGAACACGTAGAGCAGAACAGCTCACTGCTACGGATGATAGATCGGGGCAACCAGCCCAGAGTGCTACTGAGTCTCTCTACCAGAAGCTATCCAAGAACGCTAGGTCTATTATAAGGTATGGAAATGGAACGTTCCCCGTTGCTTCATGGGATTCTGATAATAATGTTTCCCCTGAACTGCCTAATTTTACTAAGGCTCTCTACAATAACCACAAGTCTTTGGGCGCTTACCTTATAGACCCAACACAGAAGTATGGTGACTTAACCATCCGCCCCTGTGTCGTTAGCCACGGTGAGGGTGAGACATCTACAGAATTCTCAAAGAGAAAGCCTCATGACAAAGGCCTTGAGGGTATGGAGTCCACAGAGTTTACTAGAAAAGATGTCGACATCTGTGATGGACCTCATGAGTCTTGTTCAGACTGCATCGATTGTGGCCCTCACCATGAAGAATTGCTTAAGTCATTGCAAGGATTTGTAAACCCTTCTTCTTCTACCGATGGTATGCGTACGATGCACGCTAAGAATATTATCTCTACGCTAGAGAGCTGGGCTGCCCATCATGATACTAAGGGCGGGACAAAGAAAACTGAGAACAATTCTAAGTTTGCAGAGTGTAACCACAACCACCAAAGCACGGCAACGCATTTGCGTTTAATTGCTTCGAGATTACGTGAAGCATTGCAATCTGATGGTGCACCTCACAGAGACAATTTCTATGGCAACAATCAGGAGGAACACTAATGAAGATTAGTGAAGTCTTTAAAAGAACAAAGGAAGCAGCACCAAGCATCGATGACGCTCCGGGCTATTCCACCGCTGTTGATACTGATAAGCCAAAAGAGAACCGCACAAAGTTTCCTATTGACCCAATAGAAATGGGCAACCCTAGTGGTTGCACCTGCGATGAACTATTTGGTTCAAGCATCCCCGAAGAAACGCTCACAGAGATGCGCACTTCGCCAAACTTCAGCCCAGAGCGTGCTCAGCCATACCACAAGCACATTCTTGAGGGCATTAGAGGTATGATGCGCAGTGGTGATGCCGATCAGATTGATGCTTTTACAAACGACAACGGTGATGCAGACTCAAGAAGAATGAGTTTTCTAACACACTTGTTTCACCACGTCAGCAAAGCTGGAATGCACCCTAGAGAGCTTGGCGTTAGTGATGATCAATTCGAGAACTACAAAGCTCAAAAATATGCTATGGACCACAAAGATGAGTCCTCAGAAGACTTGCCCACGGGTGGTTCTAACTCCTGTGGAACATGTGGCCAATACGTTAAAAACTTTAAAGACGCTGTAGTTAATTACAAGAATCGTTTAATGAATGATAAGCTCAAGACTGGTCCTTGGTCAACTGAGCATGCTAAGAAAGACGCCGCATCTGTGGCTAGCAGTGCTATTGATAGCTGGAAGAACGGCGAATCAACTGGTGGGGATGCAGATCTCAGTAATATCCACACTATCCTAGGTGATTTTGATAAGCACAGCAAAAAAGAACACGGTGTTTCATACGCCGACGTCGATAGCTCACACATCCCAATTGCTGCGCCAGACTACTCACTCGAGGCAGAATCGACATTCGATGAGCCAGCTAGAAGCCCTAAGAAAGAAAAGATTTTTGATAAGCTATTGAATCTTTCTCAAGGTTGGGATGTTAAACCAACAGAGAGTGCTGTCGGGAAAGATCCATTCTGGAACAAAGAAGGAGATCGACCAGCCGTTGATAAATTTCCTCGTGAGACCGATCAGCACTTCAACCAACGCGAGCAAGACTACGTGAATGATCTTATTGATGGCAAAGTAGAGGGTCATGAAGACTACGCTAAAGAGCACATCAAAAGGAACGTCGAATCAGTTGGCCAATGGAGCGAAAGAACAAAGAAGATAGTACCTGGTGATAGCTTCCGCCCCAAGACTACCATTGACCTACCTTGGCACACTATCCAAGGTTTTGAACAACGTTTCGATGGTGATAGCCACTATTTTACGAGAGATCGCACATACACAGACTCAGGTTCAACGTATGATCCAAGCAAAGATCCACGCCCCCTTAAGGTGCGTAGTGCTGAAGATATTGAGGGCCACCCAGAAATTACAGTCGGTGCTTTCCACACTGGTGTAGAGTCTGAGATTCCTAGAAGAGATAAGTTCCTCTTCCAGCAGGCAGCAATGATGCCAAATCTTGATCTTGTTAAAGAGCACCGCAAGGCTATGCAAGCTTACGAGAATCAACCAACGCATGAACCTGTCATCGAACGTTACGATACTGTTCCAGGTGCTCCACTAACCAAAAAAGTTGTTCGTGAAGGTGTTCCAATCGATCGTTCTCCTCTTACTAAAGTTGTAAGAGAAGAAGTCCCAGATCTGGATGAGAATGGCAACCAAAGGTTTGCTCCTGATAGGCAAGTTCCTGTTTATAAGCAAGAGACAGTTTCTGTTCCTAAGTACGACTACCGTAAGAAGACTGAAACCGTTACAAAACAGATGCCAGAGACTGATGAGCGTGGTACTGCATTGTTCCACCCGGATGGTCGTCCGAAGCTACGGTTCCAAACATTGACGCAAGAAGTTAATGATATTGAAGGTGGTTTACACCCTGTGCTTGATGAGCAGGGCAATCACGTTCATGAGACAGTTACTCGACCAATGCTTCAAATAATTCCAGAAGAGCGCAGAATACAAAAGCCTGAGCTCGATGTTATGGGTGCTAGAAAAGCATACGATGACTCAAGAAGAGAAGCTCTTTCAAGAGTATATGGTGCTGATGATCATGTTGCAGAAGATACGCTGGCCGCTGACCACGCTAATGCTATAAACGACAAGACAAAAGAAATCATTACTAGCCCGAAGAATAAGATATTTATTTCAAAGAAAGAAGAAGAAATGCCAAAATTCATTTTTAATTCAAGCAAAAAAGAAGCTGTTCACCCAGGTATTCTCGTTGATGTTGGACAGGCTTTGCATGGTTTGAAAGACGTTGGTCACATGCTTATGACCCCTATCAACCAAGTTAAAGAGCTTGTTAGCCCTTCTCACAACATATCAGATATCGAAAGACACCAGGACGCAGCAGTTCAGCTTATGGGCGAAGGCGTTGGTGCTGGCCGACTGTTAGAAAAAGGCGTTGACAAATACGATAAGGCCGTAGGACTCCGACCTAGTGTTAAAGATAAGTTTGATAAAGCTTTCAGTGTCCTTCACCCCATTAAAGCTATGGATGATGATGAAAAGAATCCCGTAACATCTAGTGTAATTAGAGAACTATCTGCTAGAATTAGTGCAGCTAAAAAGCCTTGTACAGATTGTGGTAAGAAGTGCGCTGACAAAGATGAGTGCAAGGCCAACCAAGAACAGGCTAAGCGAGACCGCGCAGCTGAAAACGCCTACAACGATTAAGAAAGAAGAAAATGACAACCGATCCAAATGATCTGCCAGGTATTAGACCAGAGGACGTTAAGGTAACGCCACAACAGCAGGCAATGATCAATCAGTACCTTGCTGAGCAGAAGGCAGAAGAAGAACGCCTGGGTAAAGAACAGCCTATCGAGCTTATGGAATCAGAGCTTATGGGTGTATGGAAGTTGCTCCAGGAACTTCAGTACAAGTACGGTAACCGCAAGGGTAGCTTCTCTAATCTCACGTCTCTTCGCAATGAAGCAGACGAGAAGTTTGCTCAACTTGGTTTTCAGGTCGTTGTCGACTGGGTTATGCCTGGTCTAATGCAGGTAAACGGTCAAGCCCGTCCAGAGCCTCCTACGATTACTATCGTTGGTCGTCTCGATGGTTCAGAGTACAACCCCGAACAGAACCGTTACGAAACGGGCGCGGGTGTTGCTGACGATTATTATGATGCTAAGCGTAATGCGCTGGGCATGGGAAACAAGAAGTTAATTCTTCCAGGTATGTAGGGATAAGTTATGGGTTGGATTAAATCTATATTTGATACTAAAGAGGCCAGCCCTAACCCCGTCTCGTTCTTTAAGCAGTTGTTCAAGACTGCAATCGACAACAAGCACGAAGTGCATTTCGATTATCAGGGACGCCAGGGTGGCCCAAAACCACGCAGAGTAATTCCCGGCAGCATTGGTAAGAACAATACGTTCAGAGGGTATTGCTTAGATAGCAATATGTGGAAGAACTGGCGATTCGAGGGCATTGGTGGTCTTAACCTAATGCAGCCAAGAACGGTTGAACCCCCTGAAGATTTGGGCGATGAGGGTGAATATGGTCAGGGTACTATGGGCCCTCCTCGAGAAGAACCAGAGACACTAACACCAAAGAAGATTAAGATTCTTCCTCCTGCTGAAGCACCAGCAAAGAAGCCTGCTGAACAACAAGATCAGTCCGACGATAAACCATCTGACTGGGAGCACCCTAACGTTAAGTCGTTTAGAGACGCCAAAGATAGTGGTAGCCAAGTAACATTCACCCACAGTGGTGAACAGCACACGGTCATTCCCCGAAGTATTGGTTGGACTGGTGGTCCAGAACAAGGCACTACCGCAGTCCAGGGTTACTGTGTCCAGCACGGGACTGAAGAACGGCTCACGCCAACTCAAGTATCTAGTATTGATAAGGTAGAACCTAAGTCAAGAGAACTCCCGCTACAAGAATGGGAAGCTAGAAGACAAAAAGAGAATGAGGAAAGAGAACAAAATAAAAATGTTCTCATAGAGCAATTTGCACAAAATGCGAAGCCTAAGCCATCTGTTGTTGAACCCACCCAAGAAGAATACGATGAAGCAAGATCGCTTGATATCGATCCAGATACGCATGACAAGGCAACATACAAAAGAATTCGTAATCTAGGTGCGACCCACGCCCACTGTGTTGAAGCTTCTTCGATGGGGATCCCTTATGAAGACTATGAGAATGCATTGGGCAGCGCGATTGATAGAGATAAGCTAGATAAAACTGGTTCTAGTATCCACGAGCTTCACACTAAAGCTTTGGATGAGGCCAGCTCATACCAGGATTCGTATACTAGCACCGTTAACAAAAACAGAGCTTTAAGAGTAAATGGTACGGGCACTGGTAAAAGCAAAGAAGGCTGGCCCAATGATACTGGTAGCGGTGAAAGCATTGTATCTTCTTTCAAGCCACTAGATGATGAGACCCACGATGATGCTGTTGAAAACCTTTTCATGCATCACCTCACGTTACGCAACGAGCCAGCACACACGGGTAACTATCTCGAAGTGCCTGGCGGTCGTCGCGCTAACGAATGGATAATGAGTGAGTGCGCTAAGCTAACGCCAGAAGCAAGGATGGGTATTAAAAATACAACCTTCCATGATAAGGGCACGCTTCTTCCAACTGAGAATGAAAATGGTGTCAGTGGGCAACCTGCTAACCCGAATGCAAAATCGTATTCAGATTCTGTTAGAACATTGCTTAATCATTACACAGCCCAAGGGCTCAGAGTGAATACGAACAAAGATTTTATCGTGAATAGAAGAAAAAAAGACGCTGTTATTAATATTGGATCTAGCCAATTTTATCCAACAGATTACGAGCACGATAAGTATGAGGAATAATTATGTTTACTTCTAAATACGCTGCTAGAGAACTCGTCTATCCACTATCAGGCAAAAAGCATATAGCTATCCCTAGGTTAATGGTTGCATTCGACACCGAAACAACTGGTATTCCAGAAACTCCTGGCGTTACTATGCGTTTTCCACCACATCCAGACCCAGAGCCAGTATCTTATGGTCTTGTTATCTACAAAAATGGTAAAGAGCACCATTCAGAGCATTTTATAACGGAACCTTCAACTAGTGGTGGGTATGATGACATTGCTGCATCAAGAATCCATGGACTATCTGCTGGAACACTTACCGATAGTCACGGTGGTAAGATTGTTCGTGACCAAAAAGGTAACATTCATACGCCCGCTCTTCACCCACAGGTTGCAATCGATAGGGTGCTTAGTGCGTTGTCTCGTTATCAACAACAAGGCGCATATTTTGTAGGTCATAACCTAAAGTTTGACTACGACATGCTAGAGAGAGCCCACTCTAAATTCTATGGTAGAAGAAGACCAGATCCCAGCACGCCTTCACTACCCATGATTGCATCAGGTTTTGATCTGGGTTCAGCAAAAGCTAGAACAATTGACACTCTTGCTCATGCTAAAACAATGGAGGATTACGTACCTGGAACAGATAGAGTAACCGGTGAGCCATACAGATCGCATAGCCTAGAAGCATTGACCCGTAAACACGGGATAGACCCTGGTGGTCACACGTCAGTAGATGACGCCAGAGCTTCTGCCAGATTGTTCTTTAAACAAGTGGAAATTAACCGAGGAGGGCGATGAAAAACTGGAGAATACGTTATTCAGCTACAGTTGGTCCTGCGGGTATAGATTACGAACAAATTACACCGTGGTGTACCGGGCCTGATTGTTTATCCTGCAGGCATATTAAAGCAACAGAGGAATCAAATAAGGATAAAGATGGCAAAGTGGTGGATAAACACCACAAAAAAACAATTGATCGTGTGAAATCAATTCATAAAGGTAAAGGAACAAAATGAGAAAAGTATCTAGAGCTGATGAAACGTATGATTTTAACTACCATACAGCTGCTGCAGATAGATGCGCCACACCTGGTTGCTACAACAAGCCAGAAGGTAACGGACGCCACTGCACTGATTGCGTAGAGAAGGTTAAGAACCCTACTGATCGCCCATATGACACTAAGGGTACCACGTCGTCCGTCAAGACAGCTGGCGCATGGCCTAGCGAAGTGGATCACAACGCTCACATCGCCAGTATGGAAGAACTGGCAGACCACCACTCAAAGGGTGTTGCTTGGCATCACAAGCAAGGTGACAGTACACAATCTGGTCGTCACGCTGCTGCCCTCGCTGCTCTTACTGGCGCCATTGAAGCTTGCAAAATCGCGAGATAATAATGTCTTGGAATCTACGTTACGCAAAGGACAAAGAAGAAAAGGGTGGCGGTAAGTTTAAGCCACCAGCATCAGTGCAGTCAGCTGCTAAGCACGCATTGAAGCTGATTGAAGAGGGTAAAGCCGGAGACGGTTTCACCAGCGTTGGTCGTCACCGCGCACACCAGCTTGCTGCAGGTGAGATGGTTCCTCTTAGCGACATCAAGCGTATGCACTCATACTTCTCACGTCACGGCGTGGACAAGAAGGGTAAGGACTGGGACAACGACAGCCCCGGTAAGGTTGCTTGGCTTGCATGGGGTGGAGACGCTGGTAAGTCATGGGCCGCTAGCATCGTGAAGAAGCATGGCGGTGGTGAAGACAACAAGAAGGAATCTTCCGTTCACTACGCTAACCAATACATTGAAGAACGCAATGGTAAGTGGGTCATTCTACAGAAGGGTACCGGCAAGGTGCTCAGCCGCCACGATTCAGAAGACAAGGCCATTTCTTCGTTCAAGGCTATGATGGTATCGAAGCATGGTAGTGCAGTTCAAATAATGCAACATCCAGTCAGTGGTACTCCATTTGGCTACAGATACTACCCAGACGAAGAAGAGCATCAAGTAATGCGTGCACCTGCAGCTCCTCCATCAGATGGTGGCGGTAATTGTATTTGTAGAGAAGGCGTTGTGTTTAACAATTGCCCTGTCCATGGCTCTAATAAAGTTAATGATCACTATACAAAGCATAATGATTGGCGCAGCGAAAATTCTAACTTGAACTCAGATTGGTAAACAATGGATTGGCAACGCCGTTACGCAATGAATGAAGATGAGTTCACTAAAGCCATGGGCTATTATTGCAACGTCGGCAACCACTATGTCAATAAAGAACCTGTATGTGATACAGAGGGATGTAAGTGGATAGGTTATCCAGAAGCAGAATTGCTTCTTGGTGATGTAGGCGGTAACATAGAAGGCATTGGGAATAACGATCACTCTCCACTATGTCAGTTCGCTTGTAATGATCACAGATACATTAAGTGCGAAAGATGTGGTGAGGTTACGAACCCATCATACTTTAGAGGTACTAAACTAAAAAAATGCAGAGACTGTCGTCGTGCATTAAGCGAAAGGTAATAAACCTTGCCAAAGATTACTAAGAACAGTAATGCTTCTATCCTAAAGAAGCAAAACGACTTCTTTGAGATAGCTAAAAAGAGCCTCAAAGAAAAGGTGGATATCCCTGATATTGTCACGTTCGCTGAGCACTCGAGCTTTCTCAACGGGCAAAAGTTATTCCCGCGTCAGAAGACATTGCTTAAGTTAATGTGTCTAGAGACAGAGAATCTTACAGAGTATGACTACGCTGTCATAGAAGAGTGGACAAAGGATTTCAATTTCAATGGCGATAGAATTGGTGTGAGTCCAGATATTATGGACCGTATTGCCATTAACAAGGCACAGGGTAGACCATACTTCCGTGAAATTGTGAATATCACTGGCCGCCGTGGCGGTAAGGGCCACGTTGGTGGTATCCTTGGAGCTTATCTTAACTGGAAGCTCCTGATGCTAGATGACCCTCAGTACCATTACAACATCGATAAGTCAAAGGACCTTTACTTATTCTGTGTTGCTACAAATATTGAACAGGCTAAGAAATACCAGTTCGCTGACCTTTCCAACGCTATCATTAATGCTCCTTGTTTCCAGCCATATATTGCTGATGCTAAGGAGCACTTTCTCGCTTTGCGTACTCCCGCTGACGTTCGCAGAATTGCTGGGTATGAAGCTGGTGGCATTAGACCAAGCCGACTCGTTGCTAGCATCCGCAACATGGCTGTTACTTCTAACTCTAAGGCATCCCGTGGTGCTGCTGCTTTTGGCGTTATGTTCGACGAGTTCGCACACATGCTCGTAGGTACCGGTGGTGCTCGTACGTCTGAGGAAGTATACAACGCTATCACCCCAGCACTTGACCAAATGGGCCTCGATGGTATGATTTATGTACCAACGTCACCCTTCAGTAAAACTGGTAAGGCATATAACCTATACGAATCTGCTCTCGAGCGTGATGAGGATGGGTCACCTATGTATCCTAACATGATGATGGCACAGCTACCATCGTGGGGGCCATACGAAGACTGGGACGACCCCGTTGTCACACAGGGGTATAACTTCCGCAATGCTCCTCAGAAGTATGATGAGAATATGAGATTGTTGGAGAAGCGCGAGCCTGATGTCTTTAAAGTCGAGCGTATGTCCCAGTGGGCTGAAGTCACTAATGCTTACCTTAACCCCAAAATGGTCGAGCGTATGTTTGATCCGTTCGTTGATGCTACTGGTGAAACCCGTATCCTTGAAGAACAAAATGAAGGTAACTTTAGCGTAATTTATCGTGGTCACTGTGACCCCTCAAAGAGTGGTGCTAACACAGCTGCAATGATCGGTCACGTCGAAAAGATGTACGATAAAGACGATGGTGAAGAATGGTACCATGTTATCATCGACTGGATTAAGGTATGGAACCCAGAAGATTACGATGAAAACCAGATAGACTATGAGCAGGTAGAAGAAGAACTCGTAGACGTGCTCTCTAAGTTCCGTACAACTAAGGTATTCTCCTTCGACCAATATGGTGCGTTTGTTACGCTGCCCCGACTCAAAAAGCGTTTGTTGCAGTCTCGCCCTGCCCATAAAGTAATAATTAGAGAAGAGAAGTTCACCAAAGAAAGCAATATGCGCCGCAACGAGCGGTTCAAGTCTGCTATTGGTATGAACTGGATCCACTCGTACCGTGATAACTTCGGTCCTGATGGCACTAGCCTATTGGAACAAGAGCTCAAGTTCTTGCAAGAGATCAAAGGCCGCGTGGATAAGCAGAAGTTTGGCCCAATCCGCACGTCAGACCTCTCTGACTGCCTCATGGTTATTGTTGATGCTTTGCTCGAAGACAACTTCGTTAAGCTAGAGATGCGTGACCGTTTGAGCAACACCAACCTATACCCAGGTGCTCAAGGTGGATATCACACCCGTAATGCAAGCGATATGCAGCCTGTATCGGCTAGAGATCGCCTAAGAGTATTTGGTGCACAGCGTTCACAAAGAGATTACGGTGGTATGTCCCGTGGAAGGCCAGGTAGACGATGAATTGTTTAAGAAGTACGAAGGAACTGATTTTATATGGTAAACTGGTCTATTAGATATGCTAAAGATGATGCAAAGAAACGCATTATGAATCAATTAAAGCAGAAGTACCCAGGTAAGAGAGTAATCGATGACGCGGGAAGTTATTTTGCTTTGCTAGAAGAAGCTAGTGATCACCCTGAGTATGACCTCGCCATCCAGGTTGTCATTGCACCTACCCCTAAGCACAAGCACAAGCACACTACCCACGTGTATCGATCAATTGATACTCCATTTAATCTATTCGTAGATAAAGATTCTATACGTGTAAACCCAGGTGAATCATATACTGTTAAACCAGATACAGTACACTGGTTGTCTAACGACCCAGGCACAGAATGCTGGTTGGAAGTAATGTCTAGTCCGGGTATCCCTGATAAGAACCCAGACGTTGTTAAGGTTAAGCAATGAACTGGTCTATTCGTTACGCAGTAACAAAAGATAGTTATGCCCAGATTCAGAGCGTTCTGCCTACGGGTTGGCTTGTTCGTGGTCATGAGAATGGCTACAAAGCACCAGACCCAATGAATAAAACTGTAGATGCTAAATACGTTAAGGTATACAACCCTCTCACAAAGAATGAGGCTACTGTATACGACCATGAACCATTGTTTGGTGCTAATGCAGAGCAGCGTGAAAAATGGCGTAATCACAACTGGAATTTTATGGATCACCATCAAGAAATTGGTGAAGCCCTCAAGCATCTTGATTTTTTAACTAAAGTTACTAAGTACAAAGATGGCTACAATCTTGATATGAGAAGGCATGCTAGAGACACTCATAGATCTAAAGATGTGGCAGCATATACTTATGGTAACACTGAACGAGATATTTTTCTTATGAGGCCTTCAATGTTTTATGACAAAGAAACAATAGATCCCAACAAAATCCCGCAATCAAGAAAAAACGCATCAATTAAAGAAGCAATTTCTCATGAAGTTGGTCACATAAATTCTTATGAAAACAATAATCTTGCTAGATTTATGACGTTACAAAAAAAATGGTTACAACGTTCTATGAATTCTAGAGAAAACCACCCAGGGTTGAGAGATCAAAATAATTTAGACTTATTAACTGCTTGCAGTCATTATGGTGCAACAGACCCAGAAGAAAATTACGCAGAACATTTTTCATCATGGGTATCAGGTGATACCAATCGTAGAGCAGAACCCAATGATTTTAGTTTGCACGTAGGTTATAATATGCGATGGCCTGTGACTAGGCAAATAGCTAAATGGAATTATAAAACACGATCACGGGGTGCAAATGCGTTTATAGATGATTCAATCAGCCCGGGCATTAGTAATTTTAGCAAGCGTTTGAACCAACAGATAGAACAAACACTACAATGAATTGGTCTATTAGATACGCTACCACAAAGAAAAGCATTAGAGAGCTTAAAGCTATCCTTCCTGAAGGTTGGGAACACGTAGGTTTTACGCAACCTGATGGCAATAAACCAATAAAAGAATTTACTAAATGGACACCACCACAACAGCGTGGTCAATTTTTTGATGATTTTGACGCACCATTAGAACCACTGCCAAATGCTAGGCGCAATAGGATAAAAACTCCTGATGTTCACATGGTAATGAACCCTACTACGGGTAACACAGCTGAGATTTATGACCATTCAAAAATGAATGATGATGCTCGGCGGGCTTATTGGAACCCTATTGATCATGGTAGATTAATAGCTAGTGGTCTAAAACGTATGGATAGATTAACTACAAATACGAACCTGCGTTTGCTTAGACACAAAGCAAACCGAGGTAATATGCAAATATCACACAGCATATGCTCTGCACAAGATACTAGCAACGTAGATATAGGATCCCCAGGCAAGCACACCGTTGGGGAGAATTTTTATATTCTTGATCATGAACTCGGTCATATTAGACATAATAGAGACCATGAAAATTTAGTTAAATTTGCAAGCATTCTTACCGATCATTACAATTCAGATAAAAAACCAAGAGACCAAGTCAACCCCAGTTGGGTTGAAAACCATGTAAGAAAAAACAAAGGTAACTTTGCTCAATTGTACAGCAATGACTTCGTCTCATGGGGGAAGATGCCAGAGTTTTTAAATAAAATAGTTAAAGCTACCAATGATGATCCTTATTCTCAATCATCGTTGGCAGAGAGTTATGCTTGCCACCACGATGGATATCTTAACGGTGTTAAGAACCCATTAACGCAACGCTTAGGCAAAGAACTTGGTTGGGATAAACCTATTCAATAGGTTAATCTAACATAGCGTGTACGGTAATGCACCAGTACTTGTCGCCTGTAATAGCTTCCCACATAGCTAAGTTCTCATGCTTCTTCCACTCAGCGCCGATAACGGCAGCCTGAGCTTTTTCTAGCGTAGCGTATAGCCCAGAAATCTCCATGCTATTATAACTAGTGTCATACAATAAAGCGTAGATTATTTTCATAACTTATCTTTGAACAGATTCTCTGCTGCCCATGTTACACGCTCTGCGCGGTCCATACCACCCCACCAACCTTCCTCTTGGAGACGAACTCCTTCATACCTACAGGTTTCCATTACTGGGCACCCTTCGCATATCTTTGATAACATGTGACGCCTACTCTCCGTAACATTGATTGCAGCGTACACAAAATCATTAACATCTTTGCCATAGCAGTTACCGTCGTAGACCCAATCATTGCCTTTATTATTAGGCAATTCAAAAGCTAACTCACGGACACGCCAGGCTAATCCTTTAGCCATATACTATCCTTCTATTTTAGTTTGATTTAAATCTGCATTGTTGGAACTATCTACACCAGCCATATAGCCTATGCTCGGATTGATCTTGCGCTTGCTGGCGGGCCGATGTTCTATCTCTTGAAAGTATTCCTCAACAGCGTGTTGCTTATCGCGGATAACTAACTCAATAGATGTACCAGCTGATTCCTTAATAACTTGTTGCTTCGACTCTTTAATGCGCTCACTTATATTGATACAATAACCGCTAAAGAAGCTCTTAGCCCAAGCTTTGGGGTGTACTTTACTTACTGCACTCTTCTTGCGCTTATCTAGCTTAGATAACATCTCACTTACCATGTGAGGAAGTAAGATATCATACAAGGCGATGCACAATTCAATATCACTTTTGTAGCCGTAGATCATACAATACCCATCGCCACGCAATACCTTACAAAAGTTATGCTTAGCTATTGAGTTAAGTAAGATGCTCTTATCGAGAGCATAGGGGCTGGGGTTATCAATCCGTTTAGAGATTATGTCCCCTTCCCCAATATGCCCATGCAATTGAGCTTCTTCGATCTGATAGCGTGAGATAAGGAGTGAAGCAAGTGATTGAGCGGATGCTACTTCACCAGGTTTATCGCTACTGGCCGCAACGCGGAGCAACTTCTGAACCTTAGAGATAACATCATTAAGCTTATCAACCATACTTATTATTCCTTTCTTGTTTAATTAGTCTACCATCATCGGTACAGAAGCAACAACCCCTCTGTAGACCCCATCGCGGGGGTTTCGGCATATTTATTTCAACATGTCTTTTACTTCACAAAACAGCCGGTGGAACCGGTTAAGCTGCTCCTCCATCGCAGCGATAGCTGACTCAAAAAGCTCTAGAGAATCTTCGTACAGACGAATATCTAGAGTTCCCTTGTTTTTGTCATAGAGTTTGAATCCTTCTAGCAATTCATCAAAACGATACCCGATAAGGGCCATTTGATCAATAGCAAAAGCAATTCGTTCTAACTTTTCTTGTGTGTTTAACTCCATGATTCCTTACTTTGGTTATGTACAACGTACCATCTAACTACATGGCTTTACATACTTGTATACAACAACAATCTTACTCGATACAGCCTCCTTTGTTTAATTGTACAGGACTAATGGTGAAACGCGAGGAGTTAGTTCTTACGTTTGTGGTCTTGTTCAATAGAGAGAAAGGTCAGAACCAAACTAACACCTGCTGCCACACCATTAAGCCAATAATGGTATTCTACTGCCAAGTATAGGTTGAAAGAGAATGCTAACGCATTCAAAATAATTGTAGGCATTGTTATCCTTTATAAGAAATTGGTTAGTGGGATTCCTGCAAAATCTTGCATTGCTTCGTCTGTCCCGCAAGCGGAGCAGATTCGCGTCTTGTTGTCTAACCTAGACAGGGCTGGGAACCCTACATAGATTTGCTTACAACGTGGACAGTTCTTTGGTTCGTTTGGGTTATCCATTGTCTTACTTTCTATTTATAGGTGGGTACAACACTGGTTGCAGTCGCCACAATCGCCACAGCGACCATCACGACTAGCTAATTCATATTCTCTACCACAGGTGTCACACTCACCCATCTCACTACATATGGGGCATAAACCATTGCAATGTTGACAATAGTTTTCATACACAGTAGGTCCATGATCACATGGTTCACATATCATAACTTACTCCTTACTTGATTGGGAACTCATTGAGGAATGTTTCAAAGACTGATGCCCGAGCTTTGTCCAGCTCATTGTTCAACTCATCAAGATCATCTTGATCTAAATCAGTAAAATCAATCTCTTCAAACCATTCTTCTAGGTTATCTTTAGTTACTTCATCCATTATACCTCCTTTCCTTCTAACTCAATTAATTCATACCACAACTCAGTAATGTCTACGCCTTGACTACACTCGTACCATTCTATTGCGTCTAACCACTCTGGAGGAGTGAGCCCTTTACTTTCGCAGAACTCAGTGAACTGACCTTCATCCCACCAGTCTACCATGAGCTCTTGCTCTGGTTGGTACCGAGATTGCAACACCTCGATAATCCTACTTACTTGCACTATATCTCCTTTTCTGATTCTACAGCAGTCCAGTCATCCCAATCGATGTTGTCCCACCAGAAGTCAGACTCTGTTGACTTGTCGATCAGTTGCTGACGGTCTAGCCAATCATTCAGTTTCTCACTTGCTTCTTCAGGACTGTTTGCCGTAACAGCAACGTCCATAGAAACTCTTGTGTAATATTCTTGCATTATGCCTTCTTTCCTTCTTCTATTGTGAACTCTTCGTCCGCCAGGAATGCGTAGATCCGCTTGAGGTTGTGGATAGCGTGTTCTAAACTACCGTTCATCTCTGCATCTTTAATGCACCACTTAGTTAAGCTAATTGCTGCTTCTAATGTTTCTGCATCCATAACTTACTCATTTCCTCGTATATCGAACCGGAAACCTGTATTGATTACCACATCTTCATCGAATGTATCACAAAACTTATCCCAGGCCATACCTTCAGCCTGGTATATATTGTCTGCTTCTACAATGATGTCTGTAGATACAGTCACTATATACTTACTCATCATACCTCCACTAACTCACAGTACATTGCATTGAGTGTGTTGTACAGATCGCCCAGGAACCCCCGGGCTTCCATGTCTGCCTGCATCTCTGCATCTTCCATGTCGTACTCAACACTGTTAAGCAAATGTTCTAACTGACGTAAGTTTAACACTATTCCTCCTCTGGTAAGTTGTTAATTCTTGCCATAATTTCATCTTTGTTGCTCAGTACGATTTCATCGACTGACTTTTCCCACTCTGGTTCAATGTCGTGTACGAGTTCATTAAACAACTCATACCTTTCATTCTCACCAAGGATTTCTGAGTACTCTCTTTCTGACTCGAATAGATCAAGCAGAGTAGAAAGCTGTTCTTCTCTCAAGTCCATTAGTATTCCTCTAACTCTTCGATGATTTCATTGAGTTGGTCGCACCGGTCTAGCAATTTCTCAATTGCTAACATAGCTTCCGCCATGTTTGTTGGTGTCTCCATACCGTAGTCTGATAACTGCATTATTCTTCCTCCTTGTTTCCGGTCACACTGTAACCTTTCTCTACTACGAACCAGTCGTCGTTCCAACCGTCAATCCAGTCGGGACTTGACTCATCCGGCTCAGGGTGATTGACGTACAACCAATCCCATCCTTCCTCGAAGCTATCAAACTCGATACCATCGAATAGGATATTGTTCATCCAGTCACGGATAATATACTTACTCTTTTTCATTATCATCCTTTATTGATTTCATCTAGTTTATTTTGTAGCTTTTCTAACAACTCTTTTTCTTTAATCTCTGCTTCTGAGCCAGGACTAGGAAAAACCCATGTATCTATATTAGGTACATAGATATTGTTGTTGTTAAACTTAGCTATGGTCGTGCCCCAATCAAGGTACCAACCTTTATCGGCAGACCATGTTAATACATAATGGTATTCCATTATCTACTCTTGATCCAAAAAGAAGTTTATTTCTTCTAACTTATCACATCGATCCAACAACTTTTCAATAATCTTTTTAGCTTCTACTAAGTTCTTTGGTTCTTTCATACCGTAATCACTTAACTTCATGGAATATATTACCTTTCTTGGGGCCGGGCTTTGAGCGGATACCCAAAGAACGTTTAACACCCCTACGTTGGTCTACTGTCATGCCACCATAGATGCCAATTACATTTTCATCTATAGCGTATTGCAAACATTGGCGTTGTACTGTACATGAATCACAGTAGCTTCTAGCTTCAGCTAGCTTAACTTTTATTTCTTGAGGAATTAAGTTACTCTCCAAGAAAAATACATTTATATCTACGCCGATGCAATTAGCATCATCACGCCAATTCTGATTCATTATTTAATCTCTTCAACTTCCATCTCGTGTCCATCGAGTATAAACCCACCGGCTTCGTACATATCCTCAGCCCAACTTTTTGGTGTATACCCTTTTGGAATATCTTCGTCATCGAACTCGTAGATTAACTCTACGGTTGCGACAGCTAAATATTTAGCCATAATACTCCTTTCAACTTACTTCCCAATCTGGGAGCACCCTAAGGCAGAGTCGAACTGCCATACATCACCACCGACTGGCTAGGGTAACCTATTACCACCAACTCTGGTAGTACACGTCAAACCCTTCTTCAATTGCCTTACGTGCATCTTCAATGAACTTCAGATCATTACCACGGTAGTGATCGTCTGAATTGTCACCGAAGAAGAAACCAACTGTAGCAGGCAACGTGCCAAGGCGTACGTGCATCTCTAGCTGGTCAAGGTCACTAGTCGTTAACCGTAACGGTTGACAATTGAATGTCCGAGTCTGTGAGATGTTAGCAGCCATAGCAGCGAATGCCTGAGACAAAACAGTCTGCTTGATGGTTTCATCAGTGCTTGCCTGAGAGAGCAACTCTTCAGTAACCTCAGACGCATCAATAGAACCAACAACGGTTGCACTTACTTCCATAGGGTATTCTTGCTTTCCAACAAACCCCTGAGCATCAGCCTTGCGGTTATAGAGGTTAGCCATCCAACCTTCAAGATTTGGGTGCTTACGCCAATCAGCGAACCGAGATTCAACAGCAGTCTCTGGATAATAGAAGTCTGTGTTCTCTTCTACTCGCTTTACTTTATAAGCATATTGGTCTAAACCCATTATTATACTCCTGTTTAACTTATTCCCTACTTGGGAGCACCCCAAAGTGGATTCGAACCACTATACATCACCACCCAACGTGGCTGGGGTAACCTTACTACATTTCTCGTGAACCTATCGTTGCGAGACGCATTACATCACTCGCTGCTTTAAGCACACTGACTACTTGTTCATCGGTAAGGCCGAGAGTCTTACCTCCATCGTCGGCACCACCAGTGATGATGATGTCACCAACAATAAGATCAGTCATACCATATGAGTCAACCCACAAAGCAGAACCGAATGCATTGATTTGTGGATCATCAATCAACTTGCCATTATCATCGATCCACATGTCAACTCCCAATGACCGAAGGGTGATGCATTGAATCGTACCACCACCGATGGCTTCCTTGATTGTCTCATAAGACTTTGATTCATCAAAGTCAACAACATCAAGGTCGTTGTTTGCAGTGGCCAAAATAGCATGCTTTTTCATAGCTTATTCCTTACTGTTTGGTTAGTTGGTTGGGCAGTTTAATGACATACCCAGGTCAACCATATTACTTATTTATTTAGGGTAAGTAATAGGGATTTGCTTACCATTGATGGTAATGAACTGCGGTATTTCAACCTTGATTACTGGCTCAATCACAGGCTCAACGGCTTCCCGAACTGCTTCGGTCGATTGCTTCATAACAATCGAAGCACGCTTCGCTGCAATTGCCTTGGCAAGGTCATCAACAACCTCATTCCATGGGGTCCAGCTCTCAGTCTCTGGTTCTACCTTGTAGATACCACTAGTCGGTACTTCGACAGATGGTTCATCAACAAGGTCACCCATGCTAACTGACATACGAGACAAATCCTCTTCAGTTGGTGGAACATACATACCACCTGCTGACAAGTCTTCATCAACCTCAGGTTCTGTTGCTGCCACGTGGTGCCACTTAGACATGCCGAGTTCATCCTTGCCACACCACACACCATCTCTAAGGATACCAGGGTTTAATGGGTATCCAGCTGATGTGAAGTCTAACGTAGAAGCCATCATTATGTTAAGGAGGTCTTTCCTTGCATCGTCGCGGGCAGAAGTCTTGTTCGCTTCATTAACCGCAGACTGCACGAACTCCTTGACAGAAGCTACGTCATGACCATAAACACGACCAATGACCATACGGGCACGACCATTCTCATCGCTGTTCTTAGAACAACGGATGGTGATCATGACTCGATCATTGTCCTGCCTCTCGATGGTAAAAGCCAAGTCAACCAAGTCACGAGTGCGACTTGATGTCCAGGTTTTACCATCGGGCTTGGGAACCCAGATGATTTCTGTTGACATACTTTACCTTCCTACTATTTTGTTTCCCTACTTGGGAGTGCTTCACAACAGAATCGAACTGTTGAACTTCGTTACCAAACTGAAGCTACCTTACTACTTAATACTCACCATCTTTCATTGCCTTAAGCAAGATGTGAGTATACGACCATGCTTCTTGATCTTGCATCGTAAGTAGAAGCATTTCGATATGTGTAAGCATATCAATTACTTCTTCACGTGGGATAGAATCGTCACGTTTAATTTCTTTTAGGAACTCATCCGTTTCTTCTGGCATTACACTTTCGATTCCCATACATTCTCCTTACTTTGAGTGCAGTACCCATTCTCGATGAGCATCATGGCCATGCGACCATAGTGGCCTTGCAAACGCCAAGCCATACCATTGTCAATGAGTTCCTGAAAGAGCTCGATGGTTTGATCATCATCAAGGTCACCTTGTTCGTAAGCAATTACTTTTTCGTAGACAGTCATGATCCGCTAGCTTCATTGTAACGCTTGGTCTGCTCCATAAGTTCTTCACCCATCTTGTAGAACTCTTCTGAATTCTTAGGCAGGTTGTCCTTGAACTCAACATCAAACAAGCGTGTAACGTTATCGGTAAAGTTAATGAGATTAAAAACAATTTCATTGAATGCTTTGACAGCATTGTCGAAAATGTCTTTGAATTCATCTGACTCAACTGTTTCAACAAACGTTTCAGGCAACTCACCAGAAACATATTGACGATAAGCTTCAATGGTTGTCTGCACAGTGATCAACATCTTTACAGACATCATGATGTCATTCATCTCTGCTTTGACAATAGCCAACTTGACTTCATCTGACATATCAGTCATAACTTATACTCCTTTTTTTTATCATTTTGTAGGCATGACTGCCTTCTGCATTGTTGATGCATAGTATAGTTGTGTAACTTACGCTACACAACTATTTTGATTGACTTTATCAATCAGTTTGGGTAGCCGTCAAGTGGGCCGTGCCTTGGTGGTCTACTAGACATTACTGGCATCGGTGCACCAGGGTATTTCTCTAGCTGTTCTAGTAACCATTCCTCTGCACCATCTGTACCTTTATGTAGCACTCGTGCTGCATACATGAGAGCATCTATCATACATTTAGCTTCGTATGAACTGTTAAACTCTTTTATAAGCAACACTTTTTTAGCAACCTTCTTGCCTTCCTCACGCTTTCGCACAATGAGCACAGCATTACGGTTGAAAATCCCACCATAACGCCCCGCTTCTATCGTGAACGATAAGTCAATCCTGTGGTTGTAGTAACCTCCGGGAAATGTCTTAGCAGTCCAAGCAACATCTGGATCGTATTTCCTACGATACCATCTGATTTCACGTCCTACCATTATTCCTCTTTGCTAGCAAATTTGTTCACAATACTCGCAGTCTGTTCCCGAACTGCTTCCTTAGTGATGTTACCTTCATCATCTGATTCGACAACAATACCACCAAGGCGTTCAGCAACCCTACTCATCATTGCCTCGAATTCCTCACGGAATACGATTGACTGCTGAGGCTCATCAAAAATGATTTGCATACGGAGTTCAGGACCCTGCTGCGCTACTTTGACTTCCATTACTTTCTCCTTATTGTTTTTTTGGTACTGCGTGGACAAGGATGGAATCGAACCATCATCTGAGGTACTATAGGTTTGAGTGCTAACCTAGGCTATAGTTGGTTTAATTGTTCAGGTTTTACCAATTTAAACTACTTGTCCGGGTAGGCATTTTATCGTCATACCCAGGACGCCATACACTCGTGTAACACACAGGTAGTAGGCCAACCTACATGAGCTGCTCCTCATGCTGAGTCTGTGTTTTGCATCACATCGCGCATATGCTGTCCATGCAAACACAAGAAAGGGGACAGTTTTCCAGTGGTCATGCCCAGGACCACCCTAGTTCCTTTGTATCATACCAACTAGGAAGTATTAGTGAGCTAACGGATCACACCGGCACATTCTGGCAGTAGCTTCCCGTCTATTAAGTAGGCTTCTGATTACCTCCATACGCTTCCCCGTATGATGAGATGGCCTTTACAGGTTGCCAGCTGGGTCTGGTATACTCACCGTGAGTTGCTCCCATACACACGATGAAATGTGTATGGGATCATCGATTAAGTCGATGAGACTACCACGTTTTTTGGGTCGGTGGCCGAGACCTCAAAGACCAGTTTTAAGTGTTCATGGAAACCACTACATGTGCTTCCCCACATGCTGAG
>Ga0208745_1000144_pt1 | contig 26555 bp, 24 predicted proteins | sample CryBogCBH23Jun09_FD_184622 | JGI IMG/M metagenome (GOLD analysis project Ga0208745, IMG submission 184622) | Freshwater microbial communities from Crystal Bog, Wisconsin, USA - CBH23Jun09 (SPAdes) | ecosystem: Environmental > Aquatic > Freshwater > Lake | place: Crystal Bog, Wisconsin, USA... | reverse complement strand
GTATTCTCATTTCGTGAAGTAGAATATATCCCAGTAATTTGACAAAATATATCTAAAGTTTTATTATATATTTATAGCAGGATACGTGTTAATGGTAGAAAAGAATTTAACAACACAATCTAAGAAAAGTCAGCGAGAGTTAACTCCTGAACGCCTCCGTTTCGTAGGCTGGCTTCGATTGCTTTCTGGCGGATTTCAACTTGTTGCGGCAGCAACGCAGGGTGGAGCTGGAATTGCTAATGGCATAGAGGGACTCGAAGAAACACTTGATGCTGCAGCACTGCGTGGAGCTGCAAAAGACCTTGAGGCTGAGCATGCCCACCAAAAAGGGAATGCAAAAAAATATAGAAAAAGAATGCAGAAATTTGTTGGAGCAACAGCAGTAGCCGCTACAGTGGGTACCGGCTATGATGTTATCCATGAAGGAGTGATGCAAAATGGATGGATGGGAAGAATGGATGGGGTAGGGTTTAATAATCTTGCTGCAATGTCTTCAATCACCGCCGTTGCGCTTGGCTCGATTGCACTTATTGCAAATCGACATGAAGTATCTGATCACTTGCATTCGCACGTCGAATCAGAAGGAACGGTGCATGAAAAACCAAAGGGTATTAAGGGCTATTTGGCTCGCGACACCCTCAAAGATTTTGTGATTCCTTTGTGTGTTCTTGGTGGTTCACTTGCAAAGGCACCACATCTTGCTGAGTACGCACTTGAGGCTGCGAGTGCGGGTTATGGATTAAACATCTACAATAAACTTCGAAAAGAAAATTAATTAATACTTTGAATTAAGATGGTCTAGTGTGTAGCTTTCGTTAGAATACACTTGATGGTAATTTTCTGCTATGAACCTTGAGATAAACGAATCACGTGGGGGAGCGGTGGGCGTCAAGATAAGCCATTTTGGAGGATTATTTATAAAATAACCGCGCACTTCAGATCGAAAAGTTGGGTCATGTTCGCCCATCCAGTCTTGTAAAGCTGTTAATCTTTTACTCGGGGTTACTGAAGTAAGAACAAAGGGAAGTGGGTTGATATTGTAACTATATATGTCATTTCGTTGAGCAAGCGGAACCCGCTCGATCACTTGTATTGAATTTTGCTCAAACAGTTTATCGATTTTTTTTTCAAAATTATATTTATAGAATACTGATACATCTACAAGAGTCATGATTATTATCGCTACTATTCCAACACCAAGAACGAAACTTTCGGTTGCTACTTCGGGCGAGATTTCTTTTAAAATATCCGCAAGCAACATAAGGCTGAATATCAATGGTGGCATAAGTAACTGTAAATAATGCAGCCATGTTTGTCCTGAAACAAATATTGCAAGGTTTGAAAAAATAGCTACGAAAATTAATAGTGAAGTAATTTTTGAGTCTTTTTTGACAGCGTAATACAAAAAAGCAGTTGCAAGTGAAATAAAAGTAACAACATAGCTCGATATCGCAAAAGAAGAATGAGCAACACCCAAGAGTCCGCCTGCGCCAGACATGGAATATTTTAAGTTAAAGATAAACGTTCCATATATCATTGCCTGAAGGCTATGATGTAGGGCAAAATATAGCAGCAAAATACTGGTTATTACCACAAAACCACTTGCAATATACACAACAGCTACAGTAGCTTTTCTTATTCCAAGCTGTCTTAGTGTGAAAAAAATTAACACAAGTAATCCAGCGGTAATTGAGGCAACATTATTGGCCCTTATAAAAAAAATAAGCGCAGATAATATTCCGAGTAAAAAATAAAGTTCATTTTCTCTTCTGCTACTAATTCTTTTACTTAAAGTACTAAGACTCCCTCGTTTAAAAAGATAGATGAGCAAATAAAGTCCAAGCATAACAAAAGAAAGACTAAACTCCTCTCCGAGGTTCCCCCCTTCAAACGCAAACCCATAAAAACAAAGATAGACAATAGGGAATATCCAGGCAATTCTTTTACTAACAAAATTCTGGGCTATAAACAGAATAGAAAATAGAGTGACGAGCAGAAATAGGTATTGAACCAAGAAAATACCGATTCTTCCGCTCGATATCCAGGCTCCCAGAGCTTCAATAAAAAACAGTACTGGTCCTTTTGAATCCATGGTGGTGAGATACAAATTTCCTCCCCGAACTAATGAAAGTCCCATGAGTCTAAAAATAGTGCTATCTATATAACTCCATGTAAAAAGTGGACTTGTGCTCACCGATTGCAATAGCAAAAATAAAAAACCCGCCACTGATGTAATTAAAGTAGCGGGATTTACTAATCGTTTTTTAATTTCATTTACCATTGTTAAACAGTATATAGACTGAGAGTCGATTTAGGTAAGCATGAATAGTAACAAAATGATTAAGAGGAAAATGCTATGGTGCACCCGACAGGATTTGAACCTACGACCTTCAGTACCGCAAACTGACGCTCTATCCAGCTGAGCTACGGGTGCAAAGCTACATCACTATAACAGATGAGAAGAGTTTTTTCTATATACTAGAAACGAAGTCGTGCAGCAAGACGATCAATTGAAGCCGATCTCTTTATGTCTACGGGCAAAAAAGTTCCAACTAAATGTAAAATTTCTTGTTCTCGCTCTATGGGGTAATAAATCGTAAGTGGCACTGCGATACGACGAGTTGGAATAAAACTTATTTCAGGAATAGTGCCATCCTTTATCATTTCAGCGCCCCTAAATGTTTCGTATGTATAATGTTTTTTATCGACAGTTATTCCTTTTTCATCAACACCGTACTGAAGGCTCCTTGGCTTAGCATTACCGTAAATCCCAAATAATAAAGCGAGCATAATCACCGCTACTGCAGATATAATTTCACGAGTTAGTAAAAACATCAGACTAGCAATGATTACAGTGACCATAATGAGTAGCAAATACCAGCTCGATTTTTTTTCATGCACAATAAATTCTGAAGCGGTCCAACTAATACCGCCACCTTCAGGGGTATCTTGATGTTCCTGGGCATCCTGAGTGCTATCTTCATAAGAGTACAAGGTATTTTTATTATCATCGAGGGAGTAGTTTTGCATTACCAGTATTATATAACAGCATAAGGATTATGAGAACGTTATTGCTCTATAACAGATAAGAATGTACAATATTGTGGCTGATGTCAGTAAATTGGCCTTGGAGAGGTGCCCGAGCGGTTGAAGGGACTTGTCTTGAAAACAAGCGTGCCAGCAATGGTACCGTGGGTTCGAATCCCACCCTCTCCGCCAATTTTATCTGATTATTAGCGATGCGGAGGGGTACCCAAGTGGCTGAAGGGGACGGTTTGCTAAATCGTTAGGGGGGAGCAATCTCCCGCGAGGGTTCGAATCCCTCCTCCTCCGCCAATTAAAGAAACCAGAATAACTCTGGTTTTTTTAATTTCTAATTTATGTTGTACAAATTATGTTGTAAATCCTGAGAGGTATTGTTGCAACCTCTATGAAACACCTATATACTTTATATAAATACAGAAACGCAAATTTGTTAACTTTAAAGCGTGGAGGGTATCACGACATGGCACGACGAACAGCAGACGACGATCTACTGATGGAAGATGAATTAACAGCAGCCTTTTTAGGTGAAGAAGAAGTAGTTCAGCATCAACAAGTACAGCAACCAATGCAACAAGAGGACGAATGGGATGAAGAAGAAGCCGTTCCCGGTCAGCTTGCTGTAGATGTGTATGAAACAAAAGACAAGCTTGTCGTAAAGGCAAGAACAGCTGGAGTCAACAAGAATGAGCTCGATGTCAGTATATCCGACAATACGCTTTCTATTCGCGGCTCGTTAAATGCAGGCTATGAGGAAGATGTCGAAAACTACCATCTCCAAGAATGCTACTGGGGCGAATTTTCTAGAAGTCTCGTGCTTCCAATTCCTGTAAAAGAAGATGAGATCGAGGCAGTACTAAAAGATGGTGTCCTCACTGTCAGCTTCACTAAAGTTAAGCAAGACACAGTAAAGAAGATTCAAGTTCTTTAGAAGATATCTGAAACATTAAAAAAGACCCCAGAAAGGGGTCTTTTTTTGTATCGATATTTAATCGGACTAACTTGTGCCTGCTGCGCTATTGACGTTTCCAAGAACAAAGTGAACGATTATTTGAGCAACCGCTACGATTATTAGACCTACGATAGCGTAGAGAATCGTGTTTTTTGCACTCGTAACACCGGCTGACTCACCGCCTGAAGTAACATATTTAAATCCACCGACAATTATCATAACGACTGATACCACACCAACTAACCATGAAAAAATAGTAATCACTAGATTAACAATTTTGTTAACACCGTCAGTTCCATCTGTTGATGTCGTAGGACATGATTCACCGAATTCAAGCTGAGTGCCACAATTAAGACCACCATTGCCAGTGGCGTGGGCTGCGGAAGCGAGCATAAGACTTGGTACTAAGGTTAGGCTTAGTGTATAGAGTACTGTTAGTAAAAGTTTGATTCGTTTCATTATATATATTCTCTTTACTTTTAATGTTTAATACTTAATTTATAGCACTTGCAACGACCATGAGCAATAGTTTTTAGCTTCCCTGTGCGTGGCCAACAACAAATACTACAATAATCTGGGCAATAGCAACTACAACAAGTCCGATTACGGCATAAAGAACAGTATTTCTGGCGGAGCTAATTCTTCCGGAATCACCTCCAGAGGTCACGAACTTAAAGCCACCAAAAATAATCATGAAAATTGATGCAATGCCAACGATCCAAGAAAAAAGATCAATAACAAAATTCACATTATCCTGAACGGTTGTACCGGGGTTGGCAGTACATCCGCCCGGTAAGCCCTGACATGCAGCCGCAGTTGAAGCATTATCTGCTCGAACGGGAGAATGAAAACTACACATTAGTCCAACTGTCAAAAATAAAGCTATTAATAATTTTTTCATATTTGTCCCTACTTTAGATTACTTATTACTAAACTCACGATCACTCTAGCTATAACTATAACTAATAGCCCAACTGCTGCATAGATAATAGTATTACGGGCTGAGGCTACCTTTCCGCTATCTCCACCTGCGGTAATAAACCTAAAACCTGAAAAAATAATCATAAAGATAGCGATAACGCCACCGGCCCAGGCAATTATATTTGCAACCGTATTTATTATGCCATTTGAGCCAGAAACTGGATCTTCGTCTGCCGCCCCACAAACCGGTCCTGTAGTTTCGTTACCCGCAGCCTGACAACCAGCCCCAACCGGATCATATGCTGCGTGGGTAATACCAATTTGGAAAAATGCCACGCTAAAAGATACTACTAATAGTGCTGCAATGAACTTTATTTTTTTCATCATACATTTCCCAATACGAAACTTACTATTAGCATTGCGCTGAGAGAAATTGCTAACCCTACTGCTGCATAGATAATTGCACTTCTTGCGGTGTTAACCTTTTGGGGTTCGCCGGATGAAAGCACAAACTGAACGCCAGCTATGACAATAACCAAAAAACAAATAGCTGCAAGCACCCCAAAAGAATAGTTAAGTAATTCTGTAATCTTCCCGTTTCCCGAAAGATTAGTCTTAGGAACATTCACTTCATTTGGGTCAATGATACTGCCGACAAAATAATTTAATTTTTCTAATAATGTCATGGTTTTTTCTACTTTGATAATAAGTATGCTGCAAATTTTACTATTTGAGAAGCTAGTACTGCAATAACCAAACCGATTAATGCATTAACTACCGTCTTTTTGCCTTTTGATATCGATTCAGATGAACCTTGGGCTGTAGCAAATCGAAATCCACCATACACGACAAAAACAAGCGCAATAAGAGCAGAAAACCTTAGAAGTATATCTATTGCCGCTAAAGCTATTAAAACGGCTTTATTTGATCCCGATGGAGCATTTACTTGGCAACCGTTACCCGTTCCATCGTCTGTTACGATCAGATATTCATACCATGCAGGAATTCCGAGAAAAGTGGTAGAATTTGTGCAATTAGTTGCGGCCAACGCATCACTGCTAAAAATAATAGGCGTTGCGAGAAGTGGGAGAAATAAAAATGCTATCCCAAGAATAGTAAATTTTATTTTATTAATTCTTGATTTCACAAAAGACCACCCGGAATAAGCCAATTGGTTATTGCATAGAATGAAATATATGCAGCTAGGCCTATTAATACATTAGTAATTTTCTTTTTGGCCGACTGTATAGATTGAGCGTTGTCGCCAGCTGCTGAATACTGTATTCCTGCGATAATAATCATAATAATTGACCCAAATCCTATCAGCGCGCTTAATATGTTAATCCCAAAAACAATCCACTCGATTATTGGATTATTTTTAGCGTCTCCCGTATAAATGGATTGCGTAACCTGGCACGGTGGATTTAACCCGCCGCCTCCACACGCATAAGCGGTTGGGAGTGAAAGTAAAAAAGGAGCAAAAATCAAAAAAAAGCTGAGGATTAAGTTTTTTATTCTTTTCATAACCTTATTATAACCAACTCAGTAAATAACAAAACTATTATTTGTTTTTGTTGTCATATACTTTGAAAAACTAATGTATATCGTTTATGCTAAAAGGGAAAATGAAAAAACTATTTACAAAACTATCTCTTTTTGGAACAGCGTTTCTTATATTGTTTTCGTTTTTATCTGGAGCATTTATTACACAAGATAAAAACAGCGTAAGCGCTGCTTCGGTACCTGCAGCGGATATCAAAGATCGAGTGTCAAATTTTACTGCACTTTATTTGTTAGCAAATAACACTTGTTACCTTAAAGACTCGATTAGTGTCGTAGATGCAACGAGTAACAATATCGGATATGATGACGGAGCAGGTACTGTTGGGGGTACTGAAAGTGCTTCTGGCTACTCTTTTGATGGCTCAAACCATCAATGGGGATGCCAGGACATTCTTGGTAGCGTCGGCGTGGCTAGTCTATGGGAGAATGCTGCTGGATATAGTGGAAATACAATTGGATTTTTAAAAGCTATCGGCTATTCTTGTTCCGGTAATCCAGTGGTTTGCAGTATTTCAAATGGGTATGATAATTCTGACAATTCGACAATAGTCAGTAAATTAGTTGCGCTACTAAAAGCAAGCAATCCAAACTTAATGGAAGGGATAAACGTCTCAGGAACTAACGTTACACCATCTACGGCGATAAAATATGCCGCTTGGTTTGGGGCTTTTACGGCAAGTTCATCCAATGGGGGATGTGGGGCTGCCTTCGTTTCAAAATACGATAAAGCCTCCCCAAACGATCAAGCGGCCGCCTTAAGCGGGAATGATGGGAGTGGTGACACGTATGCAATAAACTCCGTAAATGCAGATGGAAGTGTTAGTTTAAATATATATAGAGGCAAAGATGCAGGGAATACTGTCGGCGTCATCAACGGAGTGGGGTCGGTGAACGCAAACAAGGCAGATTGTCACGAAGTTGCTGATGTATTATTTGAATCAACAGACTCAAAAAATGGGAATTGGACAAGTAGTCCTTCGATGAAAAATTCGAGTGATTCATGGGCACAGGCCTTTGCGACAGTCGTAAAAAGTGGTGATAAAAGCGCTCAAACCATAGTCGTAAATGGGAATAGTCAAAGCGGAAGTGTTTCTTCGAGCCCATATGACAAATGCTTTATCAATATTCCTGTTATAGGTTGGCTTATGTGCGGCATGCTTTCAATTGCTGATCAATTCTATAATTGGATTCAGGGAGTAATAGGTGACTACCTTCTCATGAGAGGAAGTCCAAATAGCCCTAATCCACTTTCAAGTAATCAACCACTGTACAGGGGTTGGGCGGCGATAAAAAATATTTCCTCGGTACTAATATTACTGGTTGGCCTTTTCATGATTCTCTCGCAGGTATTTAGTTTTGAATTCATGAGCGCCTATACCGTAAAAAAAGTATTGCCGCGACTTCTCGTAGCTACAATTGCTATTCAATTTTCGTGGGATATTTTTACTGGACTGATCTATCTAGTGGACGCTCTTGGCTCAGGTGTTCAATCACTTCTGGTGTCTCCGTTCGCCCAACTTGTTCCTAGCGCCACAAACGGAAATACGATAGGCCTCAACAGTATTCTGGGCATTTCCGGCAGCGGTGCGGCAAATGGGGGTATATTTGCGGGACTTTTGGTGCTTGGAGGATTTGCTACTTTTGCTGGAGGGTTTATAGGAATGGCTATTGCTGCAGTCGGTGTCATCGTAACGTGTTTCATAATCTACTTCACATTAATAATTCGATACATACTTATAGTCGCGCTACTAGTGCTTTCACCAATAGCACTAGTTATGTGGGTCCTTCCTGGTACACAATCACTTTGGAAAAATTGGTGGAGCAACTATAGCAAATTATTGTTTATGTACCCCATGATAATGTTATTGTTTTCCGCCGGTAGCATTGGGGCATATATAATATCTACTTCGGGTGTGGCATATGCTCAATTTGCTGCAATAGTAGCCTATTTTGGTCCGCTATTTCTAATACCCGCAACATTCAAATATGCCGGCTCTGCAATGGCTGCGGCGAGTGGAGGTGTTAGTAAGCTGGGAGGGATGGTCAAGGAGAAGAATCCTGTCAGCAAGAGTTTGGGTAAAGGTGATCAGGTTCGCCAACAAACCAAAGATACAAATGCAAAGCTAAATTCTCTTAGCGATAATAAATTCCGAAGAGCCCGAGGCCGATTCAGTACAGGAGTTTATGGAGCGACAGGTCAGGCCAAAGAGATTATGGAAGCTAACGAAGAAGCTGAAGCCATTAAACAACAATCCCTAAGAATGAACGAATCAATAAAAGGAATGGATTATTTGGACACAAAAGATGCAGAAGGCAATGTTATTGGCCTTGGGCAACAAAGTAGAGTTAGGGCTATTGCAATGGATGCCTCAAAAAGCAAGTCCGAAAGATTGGCCGCTACTCAATGGCTTGCACAAAAAGGGGATAGCGTGGGGTTACGTCAAACCGAAGAAGCGATGATTCAACAGGGGAGTGAGGGGAATACTCTTTGGAACAGAACAAAAGATGATAATTATTCTGATATAAGTGCCATAGCACCAGACTTAGTCGGTAAAAGTTTTGAATCACTTAATGCAAAGCAAATGTCAACCATGAAACCTGAAACGTTTAAAATTATGCAGAATCAGGTAGCAAAAAACGAAACAATCATGAGAGACCCTGCTTCTTCATCAGAAGATATCGAAAAAGCTACAGCACAGAATGCAAGTATACGGAACACTCTTACTCAACTCGAAAATAGCCCTACTCTTAGTACAGATTTAAATGACGTTCAAAAAGCAGCGCTCGTTGAAATAGTAAAACCAAAAGGATCATTAACAGCATTCAGTGATATCGATCACGTTGGCCGAGGGGAGAATGAAGCGAGATACAAAAATCCTTCGTTCTAAAGAGGTATCAGCATGGCTACATATAAGGTAATTCAGGATATTGAAGCAGAGGATAAGCTGCTCGGGCCGCTCTCACTCAAACAGTTTATATTTGCTCTTATTGCTGTTGGTTTCATCTTCCTGGGCTACGTACTTGCTTCTAAGACAGGCAAGCTCTTTGCAGCCTTACCGGTGATTCCTTTTGTTGCAATATTCGGTATTTTGGCTGCACCACTTGGAGGATATCAATCAACGGACGTATGGCTTGCGGCTAGAATAAGGTTTTTCTTGAAACCCCACAAACGTGTATGGTTTCAATCAGAAATTAAAAATCTTGTGAATATCACTGCTCCAAAAAAAATAGAAAAACTATATACTGACGGACTGAACCAAGATCAGGTGAGGAGTAGATTAAAAGTATTGGCCGATACCCTCGATAGCAGGGGTTGGGCGCTCAAAAATGCTGACGTTAATATGGCATTTGAACCGGATTACATTAATCAAAGTAACGATCGGCTCGTGAGTACTGCAAACCTTCCTCAAACAATGCAGGTTGTCGACGTCACCTCATCAGACGATATTCTTGATGAACAGAGTAATCATGTTGCCCAAAACTTTACCAGTATGGTTGCCGCTGCTGAGAAGGCCCAAAAAGCGGCACTTTTAGCAAAAATTAACGACCTAAGAAAAGTAACACCAGCAGAGGATTTGAACGAAAAGAAAATGATAGATGCTATCGTCCAGAAAAAAATAAAAAATGATGAGATTAACAGGGAGCTGAGTCAGGCGCATCATAAATCGATTAATCCAGTTACCATAACGCAGCCTGTTGAAAAAATAGTACAGCAACCAATGACAGTAGAGACTAAGCCTGCTATAGTTAGTGAAGTAAACACCAAAAAAATAGTTACACACGAAGCACCATCTTCACAAATAACAGAAGCAAATGGTGACGTTGTAATTAAGCTTCGTTAGGGTGGAATATTTTTATTCAATAAAAAGATATAGGCATAACAATGAATCCGCAAAGAGCAAACATGAATACCAGTCAAAACGCCGCCGGAGCTACCCCTGTTGGCATGAATAAAGCTGTTTCCAAAGCTGGCAAAAATAGTAGCCAAAATAGTCTTCAGATTAATGAAATTCGCGATGGTGTAGTTATTATGAATGACGGATCTTTTAGGAGCGTCCTGATGCTCAAAAGTATTAATTTCGACCTTATGAGCGCCCAAGAGCGTGAAGGGGTTGAGTATGCGTATCAAGGATTTCTTAATTCGTTATATTTTCCTATTCAAATCTTTATTCGGTCACAAAAAGTGGATTTAACCCCATACCTAGATAAATTGGAAAAAATTAGAAGTGAACACGACAATATGCTGCTTGCGCTGCTGATGGACGACTATATAAACTTCATGGATAATCTAGCAGCACAAACAAATATCATGGACAAAAAATTCTACATTTGTATTCCATATTTTCCTGTAGTCGATACTCAAAAAGCTGTGCAAGAAAGCAGAAATCTTTTAACCGGCATTTTTGGGAAAAAAGATCAGGTAGTCACTATCGATGAAGGCACTTTAGAAAATGCCAAAACAGAACTTCGTAATAGGGTGCAGGCAGTGCTTAACGGCCTTATGCAGGCAGGCGTACAGGGACTTCCTCTCGACACCCAAGAGCTTATTGAGCTTTACTATGATGCATATAATCCCGATACGGCAACGAGACAACAACTTAAAGATTTTTCTGATTTAACTGTACCGGTCGTTACACAGGGAATTGGGCGGGCCCCACAACCCAATATGACCCGGGAGCTACCATCATGATAGGAGAAAAAATATAATGGCCTTCGGAAAAAAGAAACAGGTAGCACTCGACCCTGTAGCGCTTGCTGAAGAACAACGAATTATAGAACAGCAAGAAACACAGTCAGCGTTTCAAAAGGGAATTACAGCACTTAGAGACTTCATAGCGCCCAGCTCACTGGAATTTTCAAGCAGCTATTTCCAGATTGGTACCCGTTTTGCACGAACATTTTATGTATACGGATACCCTCGTCAAATTTATACTGGCTGGCTTAGCGGCATGATAAATCTTGATGAAGTCATGGATATGGCACTCTATGTTTACCCTGTTGAAAGTCAGGTGGTACTCGAAAATCTTCGAAAAAAAGTTGGGCAACTTGAGGCTGGTATACAAATTGATGCTGAGAAGGGGAAGGTCAGAGACCCCGGTAAAGAAGCTGCCATAATGGACGCTGAAGAAATGCGAGACAAGTTACAAGTTGGCGAAGAGCGCTTCTTTAGGTTGGGTTTTTATTTCACTATTTATGGTAATTCAATGGATGAACTTGAGTTTGTTACACATAAAGTAGAATCGATGCTTGGGCAACAACTTGTCTATTCAAAACCAGCTTCAGCACAACAAGAACAAGGTCTCAATAGCGTCTTGCCACAATTCGTTGATCAATTACAGATTCGCCGAAACGTAAACACGGGAGCGCTGAGTACTACTTTTCCTTTTACGAGTGCAGATCTAACTGATGATCATGGCATTTTATATGGCATCAATATGCATAATAGCGGTCTTGTTATTTTTGATAGATTCAGTTTAGAGAATGGAAATAGTGTCGTATTTGCAAAATCTGGAGCAGGAAAGAGTTTTGCGGTAAAGCTTGAAATACTTCGAAGTCTTATGATGGGCGTAGAGGTCTTTGTTCTTGACCCCGAAAATGAGTATCAACGAATGGCTGAAGCTGTTGGAGGTGCGTACGTTAAGCTATCTCTTGGTTCACCTACACGAATTAACCCCTTTGAGCTCCCTAAGGTAATAGATGCTGAGGAGGCAGATAATGCCCTTAGAAGTAACCTAATTACCTTGCACGGTCTTCTAAGGCTAATGATGGGCGGGGCACAATCTCAAATGCTAGGATCGAATGCACAGGTCACTCCAGCACTTTCTCCTGTTGAGGAAGCAGATCTTGATGCAGCACTCATAGAAACCTATGCAAAAGCAGGAATTACAAATGATCCACTGACACACTTGTCTACGCCTCCTACAATCGCAGATCTATATGAAACACTATTGCACTCAGGCGGAACTGGCCCACAGCTCGCTCAACGACTACGAAAATACACTACCGGTACATTTGCTGGTATTTTTAGCCAACAAAGTAATATTGATATCAACAACCCATTTGCTGTATTTAATATCAGAGACCTTGAAGATGAACTTCGACCAGTTGCTATGTATATTGTTCTTAACTTCATATGGAATAAAACTAAAGTAGATAAGAAAAAACGAATTCTTGTTATTGATGAAGCCTGGCAATTTATGAAGTATGAAGATAGTGCGAGTTTTATTTTTAGCCTTGCCAAGCGTGCCCGAAAATATGCGCTCGGTATTACTACAATATCGCAGGATGTTGAAGATTTTATAGAATCCAGAATGGGTCGAGCAATTGTTGCGAACGCATCTATGCAGCTACTACTTAAACAAAGTCCTAGCGCAATCGACAAGCTTGCAGACGTCTTTAAACTAACCAGCGAAGAGAAGAAGCGTCTTAGTCAATTCCCAGTCGGGCAAGGCTTATTTTTTGCAGGGCAAAACCATGTGCACATTCAGGTTATTGCCAGCCCAAGCGAGACGCAACTCATAACAACCAACCCCACAGAAGTCAAAGCAATCGAACAACAGGGTCAGATTCCATTAAATCAATCCTCGTCAGGATCATTCTAAAAAATATAGAAATTACGGCTTGATTGATTAAGCATAAGTTATAATTAAGATATAGTTTAAAAAACCTAGGGGTAAATATTCAACATGGCGACTGATGTGAGTGATGAAACAAGCTCTTCTGCGGATTCTGTAAATACCGTAGTCTCTTCAGCCCCGCAACAAACAAAAAGTTTTTATAGAAGTAGTGGTGCCACAAGCTTAAAATCTAAAGTTAAAAAAAAGATTTTGAAAAAATTGAGTCCCCTTATTGCAATTTTGGCAGCAATAATCCTTTTTATAATTATTCTGTCACTACTAAAGATTCCCAACTACGCAGCCAATATTGCTGGATATAGACTGGTTCGTTCAGCTCTCGATTACGCTAAGACAACTGGAGAAATTGATGCTGAAAAAATTGCGGAATCTGAAATTGCAAGTGATCCTGCTTGGAAAACTGCAATTTATGACAAGTATTCATCGATGCGAACAGCTACTTGGGGAAAATTTGACAGCTATAGGCCTAATCTACTATACAAAAACCTTAACTCTTCTGGGAATCTCGGTTATAAAACTGTTGAGAGTAAATTCCTTGGTATTAAACGTGTAAAAGTTACAAGCGTGATTATTAACGGGGATGAGATTCCCGTGCCGCAAAAAAGTGGTATTTTTAGTCCTATTGATGCATTTAAGGAAAGAGTTAATTTTTCAGCAAAATTGAACACGGCAGTTGACGATGCACTTCACCCTGCAAACAGCCTCGTAAGGGGCTCGGTTGCGGCAAAAATTAGAGAAGACCTTGGTATCAAGCTTCATTGGTGGGAGAGAGCGGGTGGCTACTATAAAGGGCTTAATGCGGATCAGGCTGATGTACTGGAATATAAAGACTCTGTAGAGAAGATATCCACCCCGCCAACTGGAGAATCTTTTCCTACAGGACTTGATAATTCTACCGTTACAGATGCTCAAAAAGCTTGCGACGCAAGTGATTCCTGTATAAAGGAAACCATTGCTCGATCGGAATCTTCCGACTTAGCGCACGCCGGTTTACCAAGTGAGGTTGCCACCGCAATAGATAAAGAAGTGGGATCAGGTATTTTAAAAAATATAACGTCTACCGTGAGTACTACGTATGCGATTGCTCTCCCGCTATGCTTGATTTGGTCTGGTTCTGTTGTTAATGCAAAAAACCCTATCGATGCCCAATCAGCCGGTGCGGTTAAATCTTTTTATGCAGTTGAATCTGCCGCTGACCAGCAAAAAAGTGGTAATACAACGGGCGAAGCGGTAGGTGCACTTAATAGAAAGCTGGGCGATGGTGATTCAGCCGTGGATCAGTATAGTCGGGGAGAAACACCCGACACAACAAATGAAAAAAGTCCCCAATCAGGCATCACGGGCGAATTCACACTGGTAAATTCATTTTTTGGTAATAATCCTAACGTAGCTGCATTGAACTCTACTATTTCAACAGCCTGTTCTCTGTTAACGAATGTATGGATAAGCCTCGGGATTGGGATTGCAGCAATTATAGTTAAAGTCGTGTCAGGCATATTCACTGGTGGTACTGCGCCAGCTGTTGAAGGGGCGGGTGAGGAAGCGGTCAAAATAGGTATCGAAACTGCTATTAAAAATGGTTTTTGGAAAGCGGCGCGTCAGGGTTTCTTAAAGGGGATAATTTTTAAGGATGTTAAAGTAGCCGCTGAAAGTAGCATTAGGGCAAAGGCGGGTGATTTTGTTGGGAAGTTTGCTGGAAATCTCGCAGGCATAGAAGTCTTTACTGCCCTCGCAAAGTTTTGGGTAATTAATAATGCAGGGCAAGTAAATGACGGTGGAAGAGCATATAGTACAGGATTTAAAGATCAAGCAGATATGGGCGGTGACATTCAAAACAATGAATTAGAGCGAAAAATGAACTATGGGGCACCATTGAATGATAAACAGGTGGCGATTAGTGATTTGGAGACTACTAAAGCTATCAATGCCCAAGAAGCTCAAAAACCAATTTCAGAGAAATATTTTGCCCTCTCTGATAGTCATTCTGCAATAGCAGTTTTCTCGAATCAATTAAGATATGCAGCGGTAATTCAATCTGGTCAATTTATTACACATATTTTCAGAAGCCTTGGTAGCTGCATAACGCAATTTATCAATATATTATCTCCTCAGACATTTGCCGCATCTGACACGACCGTTTCAACACACTATGGAATCGTTCAGTGGGGATGGACCGATGCTGAGCAAAATTTGATCGATAGCAATCCTACTTATTCCTTACTTGAAAACGCTCAATACTTAAGCGATCATCAAGATAATGTAGATAAAATATCTTCGCTTTACGGCCACTGCTTTACTGATAGTATGGGAACATTGTTGTCTCAAGGAGATATAATGAGAGACGACAGTGGAAACGTTACAGATACTGGAAATCATATTTCTTCTGCACCATCAGGAGAAGGTGATTGTTCACCGACAAGTCTAGGACCAAACAACCCACAATTTGGTGATTTAGTTTTTAGGTGGAGACTTGACCAGAAGCGGCAAGCAGCACTTGATCAAAACTTATCAATCCAGAATTTGAGTCCAGTACAATGACAAAGAAATATAAATTTTTAAGCTTACTGATTGGACTGATTATACTTTTCGGTAATGGTGGTGGCCTTATTTTTGCTTATTCACAAGATGACCTTTTGTCAGTGCTTAAGGGTACATCATATTATGACGGGAGTGATAGCTGCGGGGGCTCATCATCATCTACATCTACAACAAGTGCAAGTATTGGAAATGGTGATAGCGTCTACATTTTAGGAGATTCAATTACTGCAATTTCAGATACAGCATATAAGACTGCCTTTTCATCTAAATCGGTCACCGCAAATATAGATGGTTCTTCTTCAAGAAGCATTAGCGGCCCTGGCGTGGATGGAAATAAATTGAGCGGAATGGATGCAATCACAGCTGATAAGACAGAAATCACTTCAGCAAATGCTATAGTTGTTGCACTTGGCACTAATGGAGGTAATACTGCTCAGAGTATAGACGGACTAATAAATGCTTTGAGAGCTGACAACAAAAACGCACCCATTTATTGGGTTGATACTATTGTTGTTAACAGGCCAAGTTACTCACCAACAATACAGGCAGCTAATATTGCGATTTATTCACAAGCAAGTGCTGATAACTATACTGTTATATCTTGGTTTAAGACAGTTGATCCCACTGGAGACCCTAAACTTCTAAACGGAAGCGAAACTGACACTAATAACTATATTCGGCCCATGAGTGACAGTGGCTCACTCGGTGTTCACCCTACGAGCAGTGGAATTACAGCATTAACCAACCTTGTTAGTAATGCTGTATTGACAGGTAGTAGCGGAAGTACAAGTTTATCATCTGGTTCTAATAGCTGTTGTAATAACGGCAGTGTGAGTGATTCGAGTCTTGTTGGCTCCGATAATATACAAAAATCCTTTAATTATTTTGTATCGAAGGGTTTAACTGCTACTCAAGCAGCAGGAGTAGTTGGTAATTTAAATCTAGAATCAGGTGTTGAGCCAAGAAAACTTCAAGGTGGACAAATTATTTCTTACGAATCACTAACAGCGGCACAAAAATCAGACACAAGTTTAGGGTGGGGAATTGCTCAATTTACGCCTCCACAATCTTTTGGAAACTCAACAAACGGCACGGCTAATGATCCAAATAGCCTACAAGTGCAGCTAGATTTTATATGGAAAATACTACAGGGTAACGACATAAAACAACCTGGAAAAACATATGTTCAAGCAATACAATCTACGTCAACAACAGATAATGCAGCGTATGTGTTCATGAATGACTACGAACGACCTTTAGTCGACTCTACACACAACGGTGGCTTGCCAGCACGTCAAGCTTATGCAAAACAAATCCTTCAACAATATGGAGGTGGGGTAACTACAGGCACTGACTCAAGCTGTGGTGGAGGTTCTACGAGTGGTTATAAGAATCCTTTTCGAGATGTAAAAGATATTTACGGAAACAGAATTGACCAAGGCGTAGATTATGATGGGGATGGAAACGTTTATGCAATTGGTAATGGTACTGTTCACCAAATATTCCAAAACTGGTGGAATAGTGAACCTTTTATTTCATACACATTAAACGATGGAACCGCACAAGGAAAAATTGTTTATGTAGCCGAATGCATAACTATAACACCAGGGCTAGCGGAAGGAAGTGTTGTTACTCCTGACACTGTAATCGCAGTAATGAATAATACTACTTGTAGAAACGGAATAGAATCAGGATGGGCGCAAAACAATATGACTGCTCGATCAATGGCTTCTGGCTGTTGGGCCGAACCTAATATATCTGTTTATGGATTAAATTTTTCAAACTTTATCAAATCTCTTGGTGGACCTTCGGGCAATAATCTAAATTCACCGACAGACTGTACACTAGAAGCGGGATGGCCTAATTTTTAAAGAAAGAAGTTATGTTTGATAATTATCCTCAATTCAAAAAAATATCTCAATACATTGGAATATTTATTGTATGTATTGTCGTGCTAGTAGTTCTATTAAATTATTTAAAAACTTACTCATTTGGGGGTATTATCGTTAAAACTGACAGGAAAAACCAAATAATTATTATTCCCGAGAACTACCTTGGTGAAGCTAATCAACCCGTAAAGGCAGGAAATATTATAAATGCAGGGTACTTAGAGAGAATTAAAGCTGGAACCTATGTCGTTACCGTTACAAATGGAATAAACACAACTTCTCAGGAAACGATCATATCATCAAGAAAAGCAACCGAAATAACAATAAATTTATCAAATTCAAATGGCGTAAAAAATGCAGTTGGTAATATAAATAGTGCTAGCTTCAGTGTTTCAGCAAATAATTTACTTTATCTCGATCAAGTATCAAATCAGATAAATTATGTAAACAAAAACGATCAACTACTTCCTTTTCAAGATCAAACTGTATTTAAAAGCTTACAGTGGGCGGATCCTGATTACGGAATAGCGCAAGACAATGGGGGGCTATTTCATGTAATAACACAATCTGGTTCCAGGAATTTAAACTTACCTTCAAATCTTTTATATACCAAACCCTATGAAGAATCTCCTCAGATTTCTTTGGCAACAAATAGGCAAATCTATATTTTAAACGGAACAACGCTTTATACAGACAAGGAAGGTTCTTCTCCAAGCGTTATAGGTTCAGAAAATAGAGGCGTTTCGCTAGTTGGTGGGCCAACGAAACTTGCAGAAATCTATAGATCTGCCGATAAATCAACCTCCGGTAGCAATCCTTCAACTCTTTCCGTAATAGATCTTAGTGGAAAAAGTTTTAGTAAAAATATTTATGTCAGTAGTGCAAACTGGTCTCCTTCAGGAAAATATATTGCTGTTGCAAGTAATGGCTTTGGTAAGGTCTTCGATGATTCTCTAAATTTAGTTGCAATTATACCGACAAACTCAATTAGTAACTTTAAATGGTTAAATGATTCAACGCTCTATTATTCAAGTGGAAATATGATTTGGCAATTCATAATTAACTCAAAGACAACCTCTACTATCTACACTGCTCCTAGTTCACAGTCTATAATTACCCTGTATCTAGATCAAAACAGTGATTATCTTTATTTTTCTCAAGAAGGAACAGATTTTAATGCAAAAAATGTATCTTTATACAAAATTCCTTTAAAAAACCAAACTATTAATCAACAAATCGTCACCACTCAATCTCTGTTCCCTTGGTTAGTAGGGAGGTGTATTTTTACATTAACCAATTTTAACAAACCGACTGTTCAGTATTTTGATCCACTTACCGAGGATAATTGTCCCCTAAAAGCACATGATTTTCTACAAACCAACAACATAGATCCGTCAGTCTTTAATTATTCATCAACTGTAGTATTACCAAGTTTGCCAGGTAATTAGCCTAAACTAATCACGTTACACTTTTGGGCAAATTCTTTAACAATCACGTCAGCGTCGGTGGTGGTAATGATTGTTTGGTAATCCTTTAGGTAGTTTGTGAGTGCTTTTCTTCGAGACCCATCAAGTTCACTAAATACATCATCAAGAAGAATGAGTGGTTTTTGCAGTCGTGCATCCTCAATAATTTTTATCTCGAGGATCTTGAGACTTAAGACAAGTGTTCTGGTTTCACCCCTTGAAGCTATATGCTCCGCAGGCTGATTATCGAGTACTACCAGGAAGTCGTCCCTGTGCGGTCCGTAGGTTGTAAAGCCACGGTCTATATCTTTTTGCAAGTTCTGTTCCAGCTTTGCGAGTAAGCTCGTTTCGTATGATGCAGTAGGTAGTTTTGTATCGTATTGTAAGACCACCTTATTTTCTTTGCCTGCTATCTCACAATATATAGCCTCAAGCTGTTCATTAAGCCTTGTAACGAGCTTTTGGCGCGAAGCTACTAACTTACCGGCAAGCTCACTTAATCGCACGTCCCAGGCGAATATTTGGCTCTTAATAATTGTGTTCTTTTGTTTGAGTAGACTATTTCTTTGTGCAAGGGTTCTTTTGTATTGGTTCTTTAAGGAGGAAAAGTTTGCTTCAGTTTCCGCGAGCATCTGATCAAAAAAGTCTCTTCTATGTTCAGGTGATCCAGTGAGGAGGCGCATATGTTCAGGTTCGAAAATAATAGTAGGGATAATATCGTTAAAGCCTGGTCTCTTTTTTCTGCTTCCATTTATTTCATATGTTTTATCTATACCCCCATTTCGTTTCTCGAGCTTTAAGATTCTCTCACCATCCTTAAATCCGACGTCGATGCGTGCCCACTCTCGCTCGTGTTGCAATAGTTCACTACTATGAGCGCGAAAAGAAGGGAAGCCACTAACAATAAGAATAGCTTCGAGTAGATTCGTTTTACCACAGCCATTAGGGCCAACCACAATATTAACGCCAGGTGAAAGATCGACTGCAAAATCTGCATATGATCGAAACTGCTGGATATGCAGCGACGTGTAAATATAATCTTTCATTTATTTAATTGTATAGCTAAAGAGGGGAGCTGTTTAGCTTTTTAGTGGCATAACGAGATATGTTTGGCCAGGAGCTTCCTTTGAGGTTAAGACACACGGCTCTAGTTTTCCGTTAAAACTAAAGCTTACCTGCTTAGTTCCGAGCGCACTCAGTGCATCAAGAAGATAACGAGAATTCAGGGTCACTTCACCAGAACCTGAGACTTCCGCATCTGCACTTGAAGTATTTTCGCCAAGTTGTGATGCAATTGAAGTAATACTGACATTCTTAGCGCCTTCGTCTACTTTGATTGTTATACTTCCGGCACTTTCTCGAGCAAACAGGGAAGCCACTTTCGTGATGGTAGTAAATTCATCTCGCGCAAGCGTTGCTATGGTGGAGAATTTTGTAGGAATAAGTTTTTTGTAGTCTGGATAGGTAGCATCGATAAGTCGTGTAACGAGCTCGATATCTCCAACTTTAAATAATACTTGTTGGTTGTCTGCGTGCATTTCAACCGATTCAGTATTTTCAGGTAGTACTCGAAGTAATTCTTGAAGCGCAGAAGCTGGAATAAGCAGGGAAATATCTTGAGCAGTTTTGAGTAATTTTTTCTCGGCTAATCGGTAGCTATCGGTCGCTGCCGCATACAATGAACCATCCTGGGTATTTAATAAAACTCCCGTGAGCACCGGTCTCGTCTCATCAGATGAGGCTGCAAAGACCACTTGTTGCAAACTTTTCTTTAAATCCTTAAGAGGGATTTTGAGCTGTAAACCTTTTGTTATTTCAGGAACAAGAGGGAATTCATCAGCAAAGACACCGTTGATTGTGGATTTATATTGTTCGGTTGAAATGTGAAGTTTGTGTTCATCAAGTTCGAGTTCCAGTATGCCACTCGGTAAACTACTGACATATTCCTGCATAAGACGAGCAGGGACGGTGATAGCTCCTTCTGTCTGCACCTTTGAACCAATCTTTTCAGTTATAGCTATTTCTAGATTAGTTGCTGAAAGACTTAGTCGATTATCTACTGTTCGAATAAGTACATTATTAAGAATCGGCAATGCATTCTTATTCACCATTGCAATACGAGCAACATTGTTTAATGCTTTGTTCAAATTTTCTTGTGTGACTTGTAGCTTCATAATTGTGATTCCCTTTACTTATTTATTTATGTAGTAGTTATAGTAGGCCCTGTGGATGATGGGGATAACGGTATCTTTACTGGAGTTAACTGAACGAAAAACATGTGTAGAACGCGGTGGGTAAGCGACGTATAAACTGCGAACAAAAAAGTGGAAAAAGACTGAATACTTTTTAGTGAGTGGATATGTGTATAAGTATCCCTGTTTGTACGCACGTTGTGCACCCGGCTGTACACATTTATTCCACATATGAATGACATAAAAAGTCTTTTATGCATAGAGCTTTTCCTTAATTTCTTTAACGTGTTCCTTTAGGATATTGTCAAAATGTAGTTCTTTTTCAATCTTTTCAACAGAATGAATTGCGGTTGTATGATCTTTGCGACCTAATTCCTGGGCTATTTTCGGAAAACTTAAATGTAGCTCACTGCGAAGAAGATACATAGCAATCTGACGAGGAAAGACGATGTCTTTGTCGCGTTTTGGACTTAGTATTTCTTCAATACTTATTTGGAAGTGTTTTGCAGTTCTTTCGACCACTTGTTTTGCATTCATATGTCGAGGACGTGAGCGGTGAGTACCAAAGAGGCCCGTAACTACTGAAAGGTCAGGGGTTAGATTGCGCATTTCACAAAAGGCGAGTAATTGATTGAGTGCGCCTTCAAGTTCTCGAATGTTAGTCTGTACCTGATTTGCAAGAAATTCCACTACCGGCTGGTCGAGCACAATATTATGTTGGTTCGCTTTGTTTTGAAGGATTGCACAGCGTGTTTCAAAATCTGGTGCACCAATATCTACAATCATGCCCCACTCGAAGCGACTTCGTAGTCGTTCTTCAAGGGTTGGTATAGATTTTGGTGGCTTGTCACTGGAGATAATAATTTGTTTGTTGGCCTGATGAAGGGCATTGAAAGTATGGAAGAATTCTTCCTGGGTTTTTTCTTTTCCAGCAATAAACTGCATATCGTCAACGATGAGGACGTCAGCGTTTCTATAGTGACCCGCAAAGTCGGTAATTTTCTTGTAGCGGATTGCATCAAGAAACTCCTGCACAAACTGCTCAGACGTCGCGTAGACCACTTTGGAACCTTTTTTGTTAGCGAGAACAGCATTACCGACTGCCTGAATTAAGTGTGTCTTACCTAGTCCAACGCCACCATAAATAAAGAGGGGGTTATATTTTGTGCCTGGATTTTGGGCAATCGCCTGGCAGGCTGCATAGGCCATTTCGTTACCAGACCCTACGATAAAGCTGTCAAAGGTATAGCGATCGTTAAGCCCTTGCCTATATGAATGAGTTAATGAAGGGGCACCGTTACCGCTAAACATCTCGCGATTGGTTTTTTTGGGGCTCTCAGACATAATGACGACTTCTGTGTCGTCTCTTGAAGAAGATTTTGGAGGAGTTGAAGCGGTGTGTGTCTTAAACTCAAGGGCTATTTCTCCAAGTCCATTTTTAGCAAGGAGCTCCATTATCATGGGTTTAAACTTGGATTCGAGTTGTTGCTTATAGAAAATGTTGGGAACACCAATAATCATAGAACTTTCGTCTCGGCGGAGTACCTGGGTGTTTTTAAACCAGGTAACAAAGTTGCCGCGCGAAACAGTCAGCTCTATTTCTCCAAGTACTGATTGCCAAACTGCATCTTCTTCCACAGCGAGTAACCCTCTCTTAAACTTAAAATCCCTTTTTCCCTACAAGCACGTTTGTTTGTTACTTGAAACTATACAAGAGCAGGGAATAGTTTTCCACAGTTTTTTGAAAAATTATTCATTTTGTATTGTAACAACCAATAACTGGGGTAAAGTTATACACATCGGGAAGCCACCTCTGTATAAACAGTGGATAAAGATATGTGCAGTGTGGACAAACAACAGATTTTATCTCTTTAATCGAGTATTTTTTACAAACTCCACGCAGGGTAAATAATTTAACTCCTTGAAGTATCCCTCTTCTCGTGCTACTATTACCAACTGAAATTATGCCTAAAAGAACTCACCAACCAAAAAAGAGACGACGCAGCCGAGAACACGGGTTCTTTAAGCGTATGTCTACGCGTGCTGGTAAGCTCGTTTTAAAGAGACGTCGACTAAAAGGTCGCAAAAACATTTCTCACTAAGATTTGTCTTAAAAACAAGCTACACTGTATATATAAACCTAAGCTCGATAGTAAGGATTTATTTTGCTCGCCAAAAAACATCGCTTTCACGGCCATAACAGCCTTAATTTCACCTACAGACGAGGTGAGACAATCAGAAGCCCCTACTGTGCGATGCGCTTTGTTCCTGGAAAACACGAAACGTTTCGGGTGGCGGTTGTGGTCAGTAAGAAGGTTGCAAAGTCAGCACCTGATCGTAATCGCATACGTCGTCGGGTGTATGAAGCAATTCGTGAGCTTGCCCCAAAGCTACTAACTAACCAAGACATTGTGGTAACGATTTTTGATGAAAAATTTTTAACAATGCCACACGATGAATTATTTGCATCATTAAAACGGCAAATAGAACAAATGGTAAAAACAAATAAAGAAAACTCCAAGAGTGCTTAGACAAAAGGGGTGGAGATAGGGTAAAATAGGTGCATATGTTTCATTTTATTGGTGTTTTATTCAATGCATTGATTGCTCGGCCAATCTTTAATCTACTCATAATTATCTTTGCGCTGCTTCCAGGTCACAATTTAGGACTGGCTATAATTTTGTTTACAGTGCTTGTTCGCGTCGCCATGTATCCGCTTCTTAAAAAGCAATTACATCACGCGATGGCGATGAAAAAGTTGCAGCCTGAAATGCGCCGCATCAAAAAAGAAGCTGCCGGAAATAAGCAAAAAGAATCACAACTCATGATGGAGCTCTATAAGGAGCGCGAAGTTAATCCTTTTGGTTCTATTGGGATTATTCTTGTACAACTTCCTATCCTTATTGGGCTTTATTCTGGGATTTCTAAGCTTATTCATACTCCAAAAACGCTCTTTACCTATAGCTACGCATGGGTGCAGCACCTTCCTTACATGAAACATCTTGCGCTTAATATTCATGGTTTTAACGAGACGTTATTTAACGCTGTCGATCTAACGCGCCATGCTATGGAGAAGACTGGTGTTTACTGGCCTGCAATGATTCTTGTTGTTGTCAGTGTTGCTGTACAGTTCTTCCAGAGCAAACAGCTGATGATGCAGGATAAAACTGCACGAACCTTGCGACAGATTTTTAAAGATACTGCCAGTGGTAAACAAGTTGACCAAACTGAAATTCAAGCTGCAACAGGGAAATTTACCCTTCTTTTTATTCCTTTTATGCTCTTTATAGTCTCAATCAGCTTGCCGGCAGCACTGTCACTTTACTGGGCAATTGGCGGCCTTATAGCCCTTTACCAGCAGACAAAAATTCTTCGCCAAGACGTTAGTGAAATGGAAGCAGCTGTCGACAGCATTCCGGTTGAAGCAGAGATACTATCTAAGCCTAAGAAAAAAAATACAACCTCCTCAAGTAAAAAGAAAGCTAAAAAACGGAGGTGATAGATGGAAGATTCAATTCAATTCGCAAAGAAGTACGTAGAGGACTTACTGTCTTTCTTTGGGCTTAATACAGAAATCCACGCAACGTCTGAAGATGACGTTATTGAGCTCTCTATCCCATCAACGCACATGAACGGGTTTTTGATTGGCCAACGAGGTGAAACGCTTCGCTCCATTCAATATATGGTGAGCGCAGCACTCATGAATAACGATAAAGAGTACCACCGAGTGAATGTCGATGTCGCAGATTACAAAAAGGGTCGACAAGAACAACTCAGTGAAGTGACAAAGGGCTGGATTGAAAAAGTGAAAAGCTCAAACGAACCCATGACCTTGAAGCCAATGAATGCAGCCGATCGACGGATTGTACATAAAGTTGCAGGTGAATACGGGGTTGCAACCGAATCAGTTGGAGTGGGGCGAGATCGTCATATCGTACTGAGGCCGCAAGAAGTAGAGAAAACTGAAGAAGAATAGGCGTTAGATGTTAGCGGTGGTGCTTTTTGTTGCGACGCTGTTTCTTTTGTTTTTTGGGTTTTTGAGGAATTATCGGTTCTTCAACTGAAGGCGCAGGCGTAAGAGCTCTGGATCTTCTGAAAGTAGCAATAAATCCAATGATTGAAAAAGCCATGAGGCCGTATAGGTACACCACGTAACTGTTTTTATTTTTCGTCACCACTTTTGGTGAATCTACAGGCCCATCGCTAACACTTATAGTATTGGCTGGAGTGTTAAGAAGGGTCATCGCACTGCCACCCGCTGTCGTGGCACCACTTGCTCCACTCTGACTAAAGGTAGCATTTTGAAAACTGCTATTTGATGATGAGCTATAGAGTTGGGACGGAGTAGCAGTTGGTTGGGCGGATTCCGCCTTTGCTGCTATCGGCAGGAAGACAAATGATAGGCTCAAAAGGGCAGTGGTAGTCTTAGATTTCATTATCTGTAATTATGAGCTAAATTGGCTCAAAAAACAAAAAACATTATTTATTAGGTATAGAACAAATAGATAGATCTTTATGGAATGGAAGCAGCCTAGCTTGGTTAACATAATAAACCAAATAGCCGTCAGCAGATCCTTTCTTAAAGGTATAAGGACTATTCTTTAAAAGAACTGAAAACTTAGAGCTGTCATTATCGGGTACAATAATCGCCGTAATTCCTGATGCAGCGAGATCACTCGGAGAAAATGAAAAAATAAGCAGTTCGCTGCATTTTTTTCGCAAATCAATTCGTTCCGCTGGAGCAGTATTGGCATCATTTGAAATTACAAAAACAGAAAGCGGTATCGCTTGACTGAGCTCTAAGGGTAGATCAATCTTGTCGCTGAAAACAGTCTTGTCGACGAGAAATTGTCTTAGTTTTGACTCTTCAGTAACCGTTTTTAAAATTTTCTGGTTTGTTTTTTCATATTGCCTATAACTTAAATTGTATGAATCAAATGATTGAAATAAACCAGCGTTAAAACCAATGCCAGAAATAAAGAAAAGAAAAATGATTGATGGAACAATAAAGCTATCAAACCTTTTCTTCCAAAGCCCAAAGATAATTGCATAAAGTCCAACTGGAAAGAAGAAGAAAACCATAACATTAAAGCTTTGGAATCTAGAAAAACTCCAGCTTGGTAAAAAACTGTGCCCAAAGGTATCTAAGAAAGGATTGTAGGCAATAATTGCAAAGAAGCTAAAAAGCAGCGCAACAAAAATGCGTAATCTTTTATCTGTTATTTTCATAAAAAGAAACACTGAACCGATGAGCCCAATAATAGCTGGATAAAAATCAATTGATAGAAAGAGCATCAAATATAAAAAAATAGCAATAAAAAATCCATCATTTTTGATTAGTTTATTTTTCAAATAAA
>Ga0208745_1000142_pt1 | contig 26623 bp, 12 predicted proteins | sample CryBogCBH23Jun09_FD_184622 | JGI IMG/M metagenome (GOLD analysis project Ga0208745, IMG submission 184622) | Freshwater microbial communities from Crystal Bog, Wisconsin, USA - CBH23Jun09 (SPAdes) | ecosystem: Environmental > Aquatic > Freshwater > Lake | place: Crystal Bog, Wisconsin, USA... | reverse complement strand
GGGTGGAGCCAACGGCGTAGACCGGGACTGGGGTGTTGGACTCCGTGGTCGAGTTGACGCCGAGCTGACCGTTCGCGTTGCCGCCCCAGCAGTCGACGCCGCTGGTGGCGAGCAGGGCGCAGGTGTGGCTCTGTCCGGCGGTGATGGCCGAGACCCCGGTGAGCAGGTTCGAGCTCGAGGTGGAGCCGACGGCGTAGACCGGGACTGGGGTGTTGGACTCCGTGGTCGAGTTGACGCCGAGCTGACCGTTCGCGTTGCCGCCCCAGCAGTCGACGCCGCTGGTGGTGAGCAGGGCGCAGGTGTGGCTCTGTCCGGCGGTGATGGTCGAGACCCCGGTGAGCAGGTTCGAGCTCGAGGTGGAGCCAACGGCGTAGACCGGGACTGGGGTGTTGGACTCCGTGGTCGAGTTGACGCCGAGCTGACCGTTCGCGTTGCCGCCCCAGCAGTCGACGCCGCTGGTGGTGAGCAGGGCGCAGGTGTGGCTCTGTCCGGCGGTGATGGTCGAGACCCCGGTGAGCAGGTTCGAGCTCGAGGTGGAGCCGACGGCGTAGACCGGGACTGGGGTGTTGGACTCCGTGGTCGAGTTGACGCCGAGCTGACCGTTCGCGTTGCCGCCCCAGCAGTCGACGCCGCCGGTGGTGAGCAGGGCGCAGGTGTGGCTCTGTCCGGCGGTGATGGCCGAGACCCCGGTGAGCAGGTTCGAGCTCGAGGTGGAGCCGACGGCGTAGACCGGCCACGGATTGGAGGAGTACGTGGTCGAATTGTTACCGAGCTGGCCGTAGGTGTTGGCGCCCCAGCAGTCGACGCCGCCGGTGGTGAGCAGGGCACAGGTGTGGCTCCCTCCGGCAGTGATGGCCGAGACCCCGGTGAGTAGGTGAGAGCTCGAGGTGGAGCCGACGGCGTAGACCGCGACTGGTGTGGAGGAACCCGTCAGCGACGCGTTCCCGAGCTGACCGACCCCGTTGGACCCCCAGCAGTCAACCGTTCCATTGGAGAGCAAGGCGCAGGTGAAGGAGCTAGTGCTGCCGGCCGCCACCTGGGTGGTGGTCACCGGTCCTGGTGTGACGGCATTCGTGGGAGACGACGCGGCACTGGTGCCCACCGCGTTGGTGGCCGTCACCGTGAAGGTGTAGCTGTCCCCGTTGGTCAGACCAGACACCGTGCAGGCGGGGGCGGGATTGGTGGCGGCACAGGTCTGACCCCCGTTGGCCGGCGTGGTGACATCGGCGGCCGTTACGGTGTAGCCAGTGATGGCGGAGCCGCCGTTGGCCGGGGAGAGGAACCATACGGTCGCCGCGTGGTTGTACGAGATCGCGGTGGGGGTGGCGGGAGCGCTCGGGCGAGATGCCACTGCGCCGGCCACGCCGGCGGGGACAATGGCGACCGCCGCCGCCATCACACCGAGCAGCACACGAGACGCGACGGTCCGCGCGATGTAGAACGAACGAGACGGCTTCATGAATACTCCTGAGCTCTTGCCACCAGGTCTGCTCCGGAGTGGGCGTAGCATTTTCGCCAAATAGAGGCAGTGTTGTCAAGAAGCACGGCAACGGATCGAGTCCGATCCTCCACCTCCTCCGATCCACCACCCACGATGTGGGGGTTGCTCGATGGAGGGGATGGAGTTCATGACCCGGGGTGCTGTGGCGCGTCGCGCTTGGACCGGAGGGCCAGCTAGCCAACAATGGCGCACAGGAGTCCCTGGCCGACGGCAACCTCAATCCGGGTGATCCGATCAGCGAGCGGATGGCAGAGCTCTCGTCCGCTGACGAAGGGTGTCTGCCGAGGTGTCCAACCGAGGACCATCGAGATCCTGAGTGTCCATCCGTTCCCGGCCGTCACCAGCCGTACGATCACCCAGGCGGCCGTCGTCAGCCATTCGTCGATCCTTTGCAACTTCGCGCTTATGGAACACCCGTTCGTGGCGATGGTCCGAGAGCTGAGCGAGGGGTTCACCGAGAGGGCTCCCGCCCTGCTGCATTCGGAGATCGCGATCGACGACACAACCGTTCTCCGCGCCCGACTGCTGGCCTGGTTGTTGGGCAAGTAGATGAATCCGGGAGATTCAAATCGGAACGCTCCCCCGTGGGCACTTTTGATCCGTCGGCATCGACCACCTCGAGTGCTCGCGCTCGTTCACCTCTGGCGTGAGTCGCTGCACCTCGATGGCGAAGCGGCCGAGTCCTCCCCCAAAGGCGGAGAGGGCCTCCCTCTCACAATTGCTGACCTCGTCGACCACGACCGCCGGACGAGCACCCATCGAAGGGGTCGATGATCACCCTCGGGCTCCGTCGCTCAGCTCCAAGACTTCATGGGCGAGGGTCGCGAATTCATGGGGCGCAACCGCCAGCGACGCCTCACCGAGCGAGAGCTCGTAGCGCTGCAAGTTCGGACTTTCGTTGGCGTAGGCACCGCCGAAGAACCACACGCCTGAGCGTTGGGCGACCTCGACCGTCGCCCACTCACCGCCTCGACGTCGCAGTCCATTCGTGAGCCGACCACTGCAGGCCTCGGTTGGATGTTCCGACTTGGGGGCTCACTCATCGCGAACCTCGAACTGCAGCTACCCCCGGGGAGTTCCCCGGGGGTGGTGCACATCCAGAGATCACCCAGCCCTAGGGCTTGGCTTGGAGCCAGCTGAACGCCGAGTAGGCACTGGATCCTGCGGCATTGGTGGCCTCGACCTTGAACGCGTAGGCGGTATAGGCCGTGGTGCCTTGGTAGGTGTAGGACGCAGTGGTGAGACCGGTCGCCACTGTGGAGAAGGCGCCACCGTTGGTGGCTTCTTGGACGGTGTAGGTCACGCTCGCTGCACCACCGAAGCTGCTCGGCGCAGTCCAGGTCACGGTGATCGAACCGTGGTTGTCCGTCAGCACCGGGGTACTCGGCACGCCGGGGGCAACCGAGTGGGCCTGGAGCCAGCTGTAGGAGGAGTAAGCACTCGATCCGGCGCTGTTCGTAGCCTCCACCTTGAAGGCGTAGGTGGTGCCACCGGTTGAGCCTTGGCAGGTGTAGGAGGCGGACGTGAGACCGGTCGCCACCGTTGCGAAGGCGCCACCGTTGGTGGCTTCTTGGACTGCGTAGGTCACGCTGGCTGCACCGCCGAGGCTGCTCGGGGCCGTCCAGGTCACGGTGATCGAACCGTGGTTGTCCGTCAGCACCGGGGTGCTCGGGACGCCGGGGGCAACCGAGTGGGCCTGGAGCCAGCTGTAGGAGGAGTAAGCACTCGATCCGGCGCTGTTCGTAGCCTTCACCTTGAAGGCGTAGGTCGAACCACCGGTTGAGCCTTGGTAGGTGTAGGACGCAGTGGTGAGACCGGTCGCCACTGTGGAGAAGGCGCCACCATTGGTCGATTCTTGGACGGCGTAGGTCACGCTGGCTGCACCACCGAGGCTGCTCGGCGCAGACCAGATGAGGCCAATGGATCCGTGGTTGTCCGTGAGCGACGGCGTTCCCGGGGTCGTTGGTGGCACGAGAACTGGTGCGCTCGGGGTAACCGCGGGCGACGACGACGCAGCCCCAGTCCCAACCTCATTGATCGCCGACACCGAGAAGGTATACGACGTCCCGTCGACGAGGCCGGTCACCGTGCAGCTCAGCGCACCAGTCGTCGAACACGTTGCACCGCCGGGGCTGGCCGTCACGGTGTACCCCGTGATTGAGGATCCACCGTCCGAGGTCGGCGCACTCCACGTCACTGCAGCCTGGCCGTCACCTGCGGAAGCTCCAACGCCAACCGGGGCACTCGGCGCCGCCGGCAACGTGGCGCTGAGACTACCGAGTAACGAGACGAACGCTTCTCGGGAGTCGTAGGAGCCACCGAGAGCGCAGAACGACGACGAAGGACACGACACGCTGTTCACCTGATCGTTCCCCCCGGAATTCAAGCCGCCTGCCACCTCAGAGTCGATCCAGTCTGTGCCGTTGAACGTCGAGGCCAACGCTTGGCTGTGGCCTGTGGCGTCGGTGTAGGAACCACCGGCGACGCACATGGTTGTCGTTGCACAGGAGACTTCCGAGAGCGTGGCGCTCGGAATCGCCGGGCTTCTCCCAACGTTGAGCACAGTTGCGACCGTGTCGGCCAACCATTGCGCACCATCGAAACGTGCGACGAAGGCCTGTTGGCTCGTTGCGTTCTCGTAGGACCCGACCGCGAAGCAGAACGTTTGGCTCACACACGAAACGGCGTTCACCGTTCCAAGGTTCGCGGTGTTCAGCGCTCCCGCGAGCTCGACGTCGCTCCACGACGTCCCATTGAATGCCGACGCGAAGGCCTGCGTGCCTCCGTCGATGTCGGAGTATTTACCACCGGCCACGCAGAAGGCTGCCGAGGTGCACGAGACGGACGAAACCGAGGCTCCCCCGCCGACGTTGAGCGTGCTCGCAAGCTCACTATCCGTCCATGACGTTCCGTTGAACGTGGAGACGAATGCCTGGCGACTTAACGATGCGTCGGCGTAGTACCCGCCGGCGACACAGAAGGTCGCCGAGGTGCACGATATGGAGCTGACGCCAGCCAGGCTCCCCACGTTGAGCGCGGTAGCGACGTCAGCATCGGTCCAGGTGGCCCCATTGAAGACCGAGACGAAGGCATTGTCGTCGAATGAGGGGGTCTGGTAGTCGCCGCCAGCCACGCAGAAGGTCGCTGAGCTACAGGAGACGGCGGTGACCTCAGCGATCCCACGAGCATCAAGGGAGCTAGCGAGTTCGGTGTCGGTCCACGACGTTCCGTTGAATTCAGAGACGAATGCCTGTTGGTGGTACACGTTGTCCTCGTAGGAGCCTCCAGCAACGCAGAATGTTGTCGTCGGACATGAAACTGCGTTGACCGACGCGTAGCCCTTGTAGTTCAGCGACGCAGCGAGTTCAACATCGCTCCACGTCGTGCCATTGAAGACTGAGACGAATGCCTGGTGCCCAGTACGATCCCGGTAGAAACCTCCAGCAACGCAGAACGTTGCCGTTGGGCACGACGTCGCGTTCACCGTCGCGCTGTAGGGGTTCAGTGATCCCCCAACTTCCGCGTCCATCCACATCGTCGACACCGGGCTACTCGTACCAGCCGAATTCGCTGCCACGATGGAGATCATGTAGGTGACGCCATTCGTGAGTCCGGAGATTGAACACGTCAGGTCGCCAGAGGTGGTGCATGATGCCCCTCCCGGACTCGCCGTCGCCGTGTACGACGTGACGTGAGACCCACCGTCGGAGTACGGAGCGCTCCAGGACGCAACGATCTGCCCGGCATCAAGGCTCACCGCAGGGCTGGTCGGCGGACTGGGCGGCGCGACGAAGGTGGTTGGCGCACTCGCCGCTGACCAATCCGATGACCCGACGAGGTTCGTTGCGCTCACCTCGAACGTCGAGCTCACTCCATTTCGAAGACCGGTGATGGTGCAGCTGGTACTCCCGGTCGTTGCGCAGGTCTGCCCACCGGGCAATGCTTGGACGGAGTACCCCGTCACCGGTGTCCCTCCATCAGATGTTGGTGCCGTCCAACGTACCGTTGCCTGCCCATCTCCGGCAGTAGCGACAACGCTGGTTGGCACTCCAGGGACTGCCAAGGTCACGACGACACTTGAGGCCGACGAGGGGACACTCGTTCCAGCACTGTTGGTCGCGGTCACCGTGAAGGTGTAGCTGGCTCCACTCGCCAACCCATTCACGATGCAACTCGTGGTATCGCCGGTGACCGTTGCGCAGGTGGCCCCTCCGGGGCTCGCCGTCACCGTGTATCCCGTTATCGGCGAGCCACCGCTATTCGGCGTTGTCCAACTCACGGTGACCTGCCCGATACCTGCAGTTCCCGAGACATTGGTTGGGGCATCGGGATGGGTGATCGGAATAACAGCAAATGACGGGTCTGAAGCTGCTCCTGCCCCAACCCCGTTGGTTGCAACGACAGTGAACGTGTAACTGTCGCCATTGGTGAGGCCAGTGACCGTGCAGGTGAGCGTTGATCCATCGCTGGTTGTGCACGTTCTACCGCCAGGACTCGCCGTCACGGTGTAGCTCGCGATCGATGATCCTCCATCGCGGGACGGCGCACTCCACGCGACGATGGCCCTCCCATCACCCGGTGTTGCTGCAACACCACTTGGTGCTTGAGGGCTAGTAGGGAGTGTCACGCTTGGGTTCGCAGGTGTCACGACGAAGGAATGTGGTCCACTCGATCCAGCGGCAATGCAGAACGCTACCGAGGTGCATGAGACGGACTGGGCTTGAACGCTCACGGATGGCTCTTCGGCAACTTGAGTGTCTGTCCAGGCGGTGCCGTTGAAGACTGAAACGAAGGCGTTGTAGGTGTAATTCTCGTCCGCGTAATACCCGCCGGCGACACAGTAGGTGGCCGAGGTGCACGATACGGAGGTGGCTGCTGCGCCGATGACGTTGAGTGCTCCGGCGACTTCAGAGTCTGTCCAGGTCGTGCCGTTGAAGACTGAAACGAAGGCTTGATATCGATGGTTCGAATCTGCGTAGGCCCCACTCGCCACACAGGAGGTGGCCGAGGTGCACGATACGGAGAAGACGTTGGCGTAGCCCACGGCATTCATCGTCCCGGCGACTTCGGAGGTGTTCCAGGTCGTGCCGTTGAAAACTGCAACGAATGAGTGACTGCTGCCGCTCACATCCCGATAGGATCCGCCGGCCACACAAAAGTTCGCCGAAGTGCACGACACCGAGGTGAATGAGGCGCGTCCACCCGCGTTCATCGTCCCGGCAACCTCGGAGGAAGTCCAGGTGGTGCCGTTGAAGACTGAAACAAAGGCTTGGGGGTGGTAGCTCGAATCTTCGAAATACCCGACGGCGATGCAGGATGCCCCGGAAGTGCATGACACGGAGTTAACAGATGCGTTCCCACCGTAGTTCAGGGTCCCGGCGACCTCGGAGGTAGTCCAGGTGGTGCCGTTGAAGACTGAAACAAACGCGTGAGTGCCGGAGCTGTCCTCATAGGAGCCACCAGCCACACAGGAAGTTGCCGAGTTGCACGACACCGAGCTCATTCTGGCGTTACCGCGGGTGTTGAGCGCTCCAGCGACTTCGGTGTCAGTCCACGCAGTGCCGTTGAACACGGAGACAAACGCTTGATATCCATAATTGGAATCCGTGTAGGTTCCAGCAGCCACGCAGGATGTGCCGGAGGTGCACGACACGGAGCTGACGTAGGCGTTGCCACCGGCGTTCAGTGTTCCGGCGACTTCGGTGTCAGTCCACGCAGTGCCGTTGAACACGGAGACAAAGGCTTGGTACGCCTCGGTTGAATCCTCATAGTACCCGCCACCGACGCAGAACGTTGCGCTCACACACGAAGTCGCATCCAGCGAATACCAGTTGGAGTTGAAGGAAGCTCCTGGGCTCGCTTCATTGCCGAAGACCTTGGCCGCCACGCTCGCTCCATCGGCGTTGGAAGCCACGACCTCAAAGGAATACCTTTGCCCGTTTGTGAGCCCCATCACCGTGCAGGTGAGCGCCGAAGTTGTCGAGCAGGTCTTGCCACCAGGAGAGGCGGTCACGGTGTATCCGATGATCGGAGACCCACCAGATGACGTTGGCGCCGACCAACTCACCACCACCTGACCAACGCCAGCCGTCAACTGCACATTAGTTGGTGCGCTCGGCAGTGTTGAGGGGGTCGCCGACGAACTCGGCGCTGATGCCGCCGAGTCGCCCACTGCGTTGGCGGCTACCACGGTGAAGGTGTAGCTCGTGCCGTTGGTCAGGCCCGTGACGGTGCAGGAGAGCGCACTACTCGTTGAACAGGTTGCTCCACCAGGGGAGGCGGTCACGGTGTAGCCAGTGATCACCGCACCACCGTCTGAGGCAGGAGCATTCCAACTCACCGTTGCCTCGCTGTCGCTCGAGGTGGCGGTCACGCTGGTTGGCGCACCAGGGATGGTCACTGGGGTGACCGCTGCACTCGGCGATGAGGCAGACGAGGAGCCCTGCGAGTTGGTCGCGATGACGGTGAAGGTGTAGCTCGTGCCGTTCGTCAGACCCGTGACAGCGCATGAGAGCGTGGTGCCGTTCGCGGTGGTGCAGGTCTGCCCTCCTGGAGTTGCCGTTGCCGTGAACGAGGACGGGTTTCCTCCGAGGATCGCCGCCTTCCAACTCACGGTTGCCTGCGCATTGCCAGCCACCGCACTCACGTTGGTCGGGGCATTGGGCCTGACCACTGCTGCCCCCGATGGCGTCGCTTGAGCAACACCGAACGCGGCCACCGCCGCGAGTGCCGCCGCGATAGACGTCAGTTTGTGGAGTTGATGCTTTGCCCTCAACGTCACGATCTGCACTTTTGGACCTCCCAGAACGACAAACTAGACCTCTCTTTTAGTCCAAAGGTCTAGAACTGTCAACTTGAGTTGACGCTTCCCGAAGGGATGCCCGCCCAGTGACCAGCTCGGCCAAAACGCCGACGTCAACCGCTTCACGAGGTCGAGAGGATCGCCAAACCGTGAGGGGCATCGCTTGGCGCTGAATGCGAAATGCCCCCGGGGAACTCCCCGGGGGCATTGCACAACAGTGAAGAGGTCAGCCCTATGACGCCCTGAGGTACGACGGCGACGACCAGGCACTCTGGCCCGCGCTGTTGACGGCGATCACCGCGAAGCAGTAGGTGTTGTTGGCCGTCGTTCCCTGGTAGGTGTAGCTCGTCGCCGAGAGACCTGAGGCGACCTGGGTCCACGACCCGGAGTTCGTCTGCTCTTCGACCTTGTAGGTCACGACGTCACCACCGTTGTTCGCCGACGGTGTCCAGGTGACCGTGAAGGATCCATGGTTGTCGGTGAGGACAGGCGTTCCTGGAACCGAAGGCTTGACGGCGACGGCCTTGAGGTAGGCCACAGGAGACCACGCACTCTGACCTGCGCTGTTGGCAGCGATGACGGCGAAGGAGTAGGTGGTCTTCGCCGTCGTGCCTTGGTAGGTGTAGCTCGGGGACGTGAGGCCCGTCGCTACTTCGCTCCACGAACCGTGGTTGGTCAGCTCTTCGACCTTGTAGGTCACCGTGGCACCACCATCGCTCGTTGGCGCCGACCACGAGAGCGAGATCGATCCGTGGTTGTCGGTGAGGACCGGGGTTCCCGGAGCCGAGGGCGCCACGACCACTGGGCCGCTCAGGATCACGGCTCCCGATGGTGATGACGGGGCACCAGCGCCAACGGCATTGGTCGCCGTCACCGTGAAGGTGTACGAGGTCCCGTCGACGAGGCCGGTCACCGGGCAGCTCGTTGCACCAAACGTCGTGCACGTTGCTCCACCAGGACTCGCCGTGACGACGTAGCCGGTGATCGTCGCCCCTCCGTCGTCTGATGGAGCGCTCCACCAAACGTCGGCAGTTCCAGTTCCATCGCCTGGAGCTGCACTCACACCACTCGGTGCTCCAGGGACTGTTGTGAAGGTTGCCGACGCACTCCGCGTTGACGCTTCCGAGTTCCCCACCGAGTTGGTAGCGACGACGGTGAACGCGTACGACGTCCCGTTGACGAGGCCCGTCACGGTGCAGCTCAGCGCACCAGTCGTCGTGCACGTTGCTCCACCAGGACTCGCATGGACGACGTAGCCGATAATCGCGGAGCCGCCGTCCGTTGTGGGGGCACTCCAGGTAACGACTGCGCTTCCATAGCCTGGAGTTGCGCGCACGCCACTCGGTGCTCCAGGGACCGTTACGAGGGTTGCCGACGCACTCGGCGTTGACGCTTCCGAGTTCCCCACCGAGTTGGTAGCGACGACGGTGAACGTGTACGACGTCCCGTTGACGAGGCCCGTCACGGTGCAGCTCAGCGCACCAGTCGTCGTGCACGTTGCCCCACCAGGACTCGCCGTGACGACGTAGCCGGTAATCGTCGCCCCGCCATCATCTGATGGTGCACTCCAGGTAACGACTGCGCTTCCATCGCCTGGAGTTGCGCGCACGCCACTCGGTGCTCCAGGGATCGTGGGAAGGGTGGCGCTTGGATCCACAAGCATCACGTCGAAGGCCTGTACAACGCCGAAAGCGGTGTAGTACCCGCCGGCCACGCAGAAGGTGGCCGAGGTGCACGACACGGAGTTGACCTGGGCTGCGTCCGAGGTGTTCAGTGCTCCGGCGACTTCGGCGTCAGTCCAGGTCGTGCCGTTGAACACGGAGACGAAGGCCTGGAGGTTCTCGTCCGAATGAGTGAAGTACCCACCGGCGACACAGGAGCTCACCGAGGTGCACGACACCGAGAGGACTTGGGCTTGGCCATTGGTTGCATTCAGTGCTCCGGCGACTTCGGCGTCAGTCCAGGTGGTGCCGTTGTAGACCGACACGAAGGCCTGTACGTAGCCGGAAGCGGAGTAGTACCCGCCGGCCACGCAGAAGGTGGCCGAAGTGCACGAGACAGAGTTCACTCGAGCGTTGCCGCTGCCCAGTCCTTCACCGACTTCAGTGTCAGTCCAGGTGGTGCCGTTGTAGACCGACACGAAGGCTCCTTGAGAGCTTGTCGAAAAATTGGTGTAGTACCCGCCGGCCACGCAGAAGGCGGCCGAGGTGCACGAGACGGAGAGGATCTGGCCGATGCTTCCGGTGTTCAGTGCTCCGGCGACTTCGGTATCAGTCCAGGTGGTGCCGTTGTAGACCGACACGAAGGCTTGCTCATTGCCGTTCGAATCTTGGTAGTAACCGCCAGCCACGCAGAAGGAGGCCGAGGTGCACGACACGGAGTTGACTGCGGCAAAACCATCGGTGTTCAGTGCTCCGACGACCTCCGTATCGGTCCAGGTGGTGCCGTTGTAGACCGACACGAAGGCCTGGTCCCTTTCGGGCGAATTTTCGTATTGACCTCCAGCGACACAGAAGGTTGCCGAGGTGCACGACACGGAGCTGACTCCGGCATATCCACCGGTGTTGATATCTCCGGCGACTTCGGAAGTGGTCCAGGTGGTGCCGTTGAACACCGAGGCGAAGACTTTGGAGGATGAGTCGTAGTAGTGGCCAACGGCTACGCAGAACGTGGCGGAGGTGCACGACACAGAGGTGACTGCAGCCATTCCTTCGGTGTTCAGCGATCCGGCGAGTTCGGTGTCATTCCACGTCGCGCCGTTGAACACGGAGACGAAGGCTTGGGTGTAGTAATCAGAGCCTTTATAGGTACCGCCGTCGACACAGAAGGTTGCGCTCACGCACGTCGTCGTCAAAATCTGAGCACTTCGTGGACTAAAGGAGGCCCCGGGGCTCACTTCGTTGCCGAAAGCTTGAGCCGGCTCCCCCGATCCATTGGCGTTGGTGGCCACGACAGCAAAGGAATACTGCTGACCGTTGGTGAGCCCCGTCACCGTGCAGGTGAGCGCGGAAGTGGTCGAGCAAGTCGCCCCACCAGGAGAGGCGGTCACGGTGTAGCCGGTGATAGCCGAACCACCAGTCCACGTTGGCGCCGACCAGCTCACCACCACTTGACCGACACCAACCGTCAACTGCACATTGGCCGGAGCTCCAGGAGGTCCTGTAGGGGTTGCCGATGAACTCGGCGCTGACGCAACTGAGTTCCCCACCGAGTTGGTCGCAACCACGGTGAAGGTGTAGCTCGTGCCGTTCCTCAGACCGCTGATGATGCAGGTCAGCACACCGGTGGTCGAGCAGGTGGCTCCACCAGGCGAGGCGGTCACGGTGTAGCCGGTGATCGCCGCACCGCCGTCTGAAGGAGGAGCAACCCAGCTCACCGTTGCCTGGCCATTGCCTGACGTGGCGGTCACGTTCGTTGGTGCATCAGGGGCCCCAACTGGCGTGATCGCGGAACTCGCCGAGGAAAGAGACGAGGAGCCCGCCCAATTGGTCGCGACCACGGTGAAGGTGTAGCTCGTGCCGTTGGTCAGGCCCGTGACGGTGCAGGAGAGCGCACCGGTGGTCGAGCAGGTGGCTCCACCAGGCGAGGCGGTCACGGTGTAGCCGGTGATCACCCCACCGCCGTCTGAGACAGGAGCAACCCAGCTCACCGCTGCCTGGCCATCACCTGACGTGGCGGCCACGAGGGTTGGCGCACCTGGGACGGTTGCTGGGGTGACCGCTGCACTCGGCGATGAGGCAGACGAGGAGCCCTGCGAGTTGGTCGCGATGACGGTGAAGGTGTAGCTCGTGCCGTTCGTCAGACCCGTGACGGTGCACGAGAGCGTGGTGCCGTTCGCGGTGGTGCAGGTCTGCCCTCCTGGAGTTGCCGTTGCCGTGAACGAAGACGGGTTTCCTCCGAGGACCGCCGCCTTCCAACTCACGGTCGCCTGAGCATTGCCAGCCACCGCACTCACGTTGGTTGGGGCGTTGGGCTTGAGCACCGCTGCTCCCGATGGCGTCGCTTGAGCAACGCCGAACGCGGCCACCGCCGCGAGTGCTGCGGCAATGGAAGTCAGTTTGCGAAGTTGATGCTTCACCCTCAATGTCGCAACCTTCACTCTCGAACCTCCCAGAACGACAAAGTAGATCTCTCTTCTAGTCTAAAGGTTTACACCGGTCAATTCAACGGGCTCCTTCCGACGGGACACCCAGGTACTCACCATCCGGCCAATCCGCGCACCTTCGATGGAACGCGAAGCAGAGAAGATCCCGCTCCGTCAGGGATCGATCCTTGGCGACAAAGGAAGAACGCCTCCGAAATCTCCCAGAGTTATAGCGAAACGACGCGGCCTTCGGCCCTCCGGCAACCGGGGGTTTGCCACCTCGGACCACACACTCAGGCCAGTACCGTTGGTGACGATCACCGCGAATGAATACTCAGTCTTCGAGGTGGTGCCTTGGTGCACTCGAGGACTGACGTTCCCCACCCCAACCAATGACGATGCCCCCGGGGATTCCCCGGGGGCATCGTGTTTCGGTGAACTGCTCGTTGCCCTAGGGCTTGGCTTGGACCCAGCTGAAGGCGGAGTAGGAACTCGAACCTGCAGCATTGGTGGCCTTCACCTTGAAGGCGTAGGTGGTGTAGGCCGTGGTGCTGTTGTAGGTGCAGGTGGCCGAGGTGAGACCAGTTGCCACCGTTGAGAAGGCTCCACCGTTGGTTGCCACCTGGACGGTGTAGGTCACACTTGCTGCGCCACCGAGGCTGCTTGGGGCCGACCAGGTAACGGTGATGGAACCGTGGTTATCCGTCAACACCGGAGTGCTTGGGACGCCGGGGGCAACCGAACGAGCCTGGATCCAGCTAAAGGCCGAGTAGGCACTCGATCCTGCAGCATTGGTGGCCTTGACCTGGAAGGCATAGGTCGAACCACCGGTTGAGCCTTGGTAGGTGCAGGAGGCGGAGGTGAGACCAGTGGCCACTGTTGAGAACGCTCCACCGTTGGTTGCCTCCTGGACGGTGTAGGTCACGCTCGCTGCACCACCGAGGCTGCTCGGGGCAGTCCAGGTGAGCCCAATGGACCCGTGGTTGTCCGTCAGTGACGGGGTGCTTGGGGCAGAGGGGGCAACCGAGTGGGCCTGGATCCAGCTGTAGGAGGAGTAGGCACTTGACCCTGCGCTGTTCGTGGCCTTCACCCGGAAGGCGTAGGTAGTGCCACCGGTTGAGCCTTGGTAGGCATAGGAGGTGGAGGTAACTCCGGTTGCCACATCAGCAAAGGCTGCGTGGTTGACCGAGGCTTGAACGGTGTAGGTCACCGTTGCGCCACCGTCACTCGACGGAGCAGCCCACGAGAGGCCAATGGATCCGTGGTTGTCGGTGAGGACCGGGGTGCCAGGTGATGTGGGGGCGACTGCAGCAACGTCGAAGCTCTGATCAGCTCCATCTGCGCTCGCGTAGGTCGTGCCGGCTGCCACGTGGGCCACGAGGGTGCAGGTGCCAGCTCCAACGTAGGAGACGAGGCCCGAAGTGGGATCAACGGTGCAGACACTGGTCGTGGAACTGGTCACCGAGGTGGCGCCATCACCGGTGGTCACAACCGTTGGGGTAAAAGATCCGCCAGAAGAGGCTGAAGCAGGAAGGTTGGAGATCGCCACGCTCGTCACGCGCGCCATCACGGTATCGATCTGCACGTTGTTGTAGTCACTGATGTAGAGAGTGCCCGAAGGAGAGACAGCAACATCGATCGGCAAGTTCAGATCAGAGCTCGTCGCAGGCCCTGGAGTTGTCGCACCTAATCGACCGGTCCCAGCAACAACGGACAGTGTGCCATCGGGGCTTACCTTCTCAACTACGCAGTTAATGAAATCGGCGATGTACACATTGCCAGAGGAGTCAGGGGTGACTCCATAGGGGTACTTGAAGCCTGAACTCGTTGCAGGCCCGGGTGTGGGGGCGTCGAAGGCTCCGCTTCCTGCGATGATCGACAGTGTGCCGTCAGGGGTGACCTTCTCGATCATTTGGTTGCCACTGTCAGCGATGAAGAGGTTTCCCGCCGCGTCAACGGCAAGGCCTTCCGGATCGTGGAGGTTTGAACTCGTCGCAGGCCCAGGAACCGGAGTTCCTTGCTGCCCAGTTCCCGCAACGATTGACAGCGTGCCATCAGGGGTGACCTTCTCAATGACTTGGTTGTAGTGGTCGACGATGTAGAGGTTGCCTGAGGTGTCCACGGCGATACCTTGGGGAGTAAAGAGGTTTGAACTCGTCGCAGGCCCAGGAACCGGAGTTCCTTGCTGCCCAGTTCCCGCAACGATTGACAGCGTGCCATCAGGCGTGACCTTCTCGATCACGTTGTTCGAGGAGTCGGAGATGAAGATGTCACCAGAGGCGTCAACGGCAACGGCGAAGGGGTTGTTCAGATTAGAACTGGTCGCAGGCCCAGGAGTTGGAGCGCCTGCTTGGCCGGTTCCGGCAATGACCGTCCGAGTGCCATTCGAGGCAATCCTCACGACCTCGTTGGTGGAGTTCTCGACAACGTAGAGGTTGCCTGCGCCGTCGAAAGCGATGCCGATCGGATTTCCATGGACCGATGACTGTCCGCCACTCAAAACCACAGCAAGCGTTCCCGGAGCCGGGGGTGACGAGGCACCTGCAGAGGATGCAGCGACGAGAGACCCCGTGACTCCGGCCGTCGTCGTCGCTGCAACGATCAGACCCCAGACTACGACCGCCTTCACAGATCCCTTCAACCTCGCACCCATGACGCTCCCCTCGCTCACCTTTCAGACCCTCACGAGCAGCGAGGCGCAACGTGTTCGCGCTGCACCTGTCCCCACGGAAAGGATCAAACTGGACTACCTCAGAAGATTCGAAGATCAATCTTCACCAATGACCAAGGTCACCGTAGTCCGAAGAGAGCACTTCTCCAAAAAGGCGTGACCGCGCTTGCATTCATCGTGAGGAGCGTCTGACGCCCTCCACTTCCTCTGGTGATGACCGCATCATCGGCGATGGACCCGAAGAACGGAAGCGCTCCCCTGTGGGTTCCCTCACTCCATCGGCATCGACCAGTTTGAGGGCTCACAGTCCTTCACGAACGAAGTGGGTCGCTCGATCGCGACGGCGAAAGGGACAACCTCCTCCCCAACGACGGAGAAGGCCTCCCTCACCCAATGACGGAGCTCGTTGACCACCGTCGCAGCCGCACGACCACCCATGCATGAATTCCATGATGATCCTCAGATTGCGTCGCTCATCTCCAAGACTTCGTGGACGAGGGATGCGAATTCACGAGGATCAACCGCAAGCGACGCCTCTCCAAGCGAGAGTTCGAAGCGCTGCAGGTTCGGGCCTTCGTTGGCGTAGGCACCACCGAAGAGCCACACGCCTGATCGGCGAGCGACCTCGACCATTGCCCACTGCACCGCCTCGACGTCGCCGGTGATTCGCAGGTGCAGCATTGAGGTCTGCGGTGGATTGGGGAGCACCTCAATTCGTGGCTCATCCGCTACGGCATGAGCAAAGGCTCGAGCGTGAGCAACATACGCTCCGAAGCGGTCACCGTAGATTCGCAACCCGGCGAGCGCCGAGGCGGCGTAGGGCCACATCTGGTACATCCGACCCCCGTGACGAATCCTCCAGAGCTTGAGCTCGTCGATGACGGCCTGGTCGCCAGCGACGCAACATCCCGCGATCCCGCCGAGCCCCTTGTAGAAGGACAGGTAGACGGTGTCGAACAGCGCCGCGATGTCGGGGATCGTCTTGCCCGCGGTCTCTTCGTAGTAGGTCGCCGCTTCGAAGATCCTCGCCCCATCGAGGTGCGTCGCTGCTCCCCTCGACGACGCGAGTGCGCACTGGGCGATGAGCTCTTCCCAGGTGGGCAGCGCCCCGCCGAGTTCTCGCTGCGGGAGTTCGAGGAGGAGCGCTGCGTAGGGCTCACGGATCTGCTCGAGCGCTGCGGTGGTAATGGTTGAGAACATCGGCCCACATGGAATCCCGACCAGGCCGTGGAGCCGCTCGTAGGCCCGCTCCTCGTACTTGTCGAGGTGGCACGCCGGGTGGAAGACCACCGCGTTGCGTCCCCGCCGGTCGGCGTGGATCCGGAGCGTCGCCTGCTGCGCCATCGTTCCCGTGGGGAGGAACAACGCAGCCTCCTTCCCGAAGAGGGTGGCGACTTCGCGTTCGAGTTCAGCGACGACGCCGCCGTTGCCGTAGACGTCGAGGGGAGTCTCTGGGTCAATCCCGGCGAGCATGGTTCCGGCTGTGCGTGGGCCGTGGCCAGCGATCCGGCGATCGCAGTTCTGCAGAATTCGGCGGAGCTCGTCATCAAAGAACGGCGGTCGGGAACCCATCAGCCCACCCTACCGACGTCCCGGCCGTGCACCACGACGAGCGGCAACGAACGGGAGTCCGCAACGCCTCGGGCCTTGACGGCCAGCGCAATCGTCCCTATCTTCGCCCCATGACCTCGACCGCCAGTCACCGCTCCGGCAACGGCACCATCACTCTTCCGGCGAGCATCCTCGAGCGAAAGAGCACCGGAACGGTCATCGTGGTCGACTGCGGGGAGCACCTCGTCGTCCGTCCAACCCCTGAGGGCTCGATCGCAGCACTCGCTGGGAAGTGCGCAGGAGCTGGGCCGACGAGCGACGAACTCCGAGAACTCGCTCGAATCGAGGACCAGCTTCGCGAAGCGGCTCGATGAGCCCACGCTGGCCGACATGGTGAAGGGTGCCACCGCTGTCTCCCCGACACGTCAGGACAGCGATGCCACCCTCAATGAACCAGCCCACTCACCCCGTTGGCGGGAAACTCAGCCGCCGGAGGCGTCCTGGACGCGGGTCTTGCCAGCGGAGATGAACGGCATCATGGCCCGGAGCTCTTCACCGACGACCTCGATCGGGTGCGCTGCACCCTCGGCCTTCAGGCGCTCGTAGTTCGGACGGCCATTGCGGTTCTCCGCGATCCACTCGTTGGCGAAGGTGCCGTCTTGGATCTCGCCGAGGACCTTCTTCATCTCTTCACGGACGCTCTCGTTGATGATGCGAGGACCACGGGTCAAGTCGCCGTACTCCGCGGTGTCCGAGATCGAGTAGCGCATGCCGGCGATGCCCTGTTCGTACATCAAATCCACGATGAGCTTCAGCTCGTGCAGGCACTCGAAGTAGGCCGACTCGGGCTGGTAGCCAGCAGCCACCAAGGTGTCAAAGCCCGCACGCACCAGTTCGGTCATGCCGCCGCAGAGGACGACCTGCTCACCGAACAGGTCGGTCTCGGTCTCCTCGGTGAAGGTGGTCTCAAGCACTCCAGCACGGGTGCCACCGTTGGCGTGGGCGTAGGAGAGGGCGAGGGCGTGGGCGGTGCCGGTGGCATCTTGGTGCACGGCGATGAGCGAGGGGACTCCCCCACCTTCGGTGTAGGTGCGCCGCACGAGGTGGCCGGGGCCCTTCGGGGCCACCATCGCGACGTCGACGAACGCCGGCGGCGTGATCTGACCGAAACGGATGTTGAAGCCGTGGGCGAAGAACAAGGCGTCGCCCTCCTTCAGGTTCGGCTCGATGTAGGCGTCGTAGGCGGCCTTCTGCTCGGTGTCGGGCAGGAGCACCATGATGAGGTCGGCCCAAGCCGCTGCGTCGTTGAGGCTCAGCACCTTGAGGCCGGCCTCGGTGGCCTTGGCGATGGAGGTCGATCCCTCACGCAGGCCGACGCGAACGTCGACACCGGACTCCATCAAGTTGAGGGCGTGGGCGTGACCCTGGGAGCCGTAGCCGAGGATCGCGACCTTGCGGCCGGCGATGAGCGACGGGTCAGCGTCTGCTTCGTAGTACATGGTTGCCATGGTTGCTCCTTCAGTTCGAGTGGGGATCGGTCGGTTCGGCAGAAGCCGGCGAGACCGGCGGAGTGGTCAGTCTAGGCAGGGCCACGAGGCCCGTCCGGTGGAGCTGGTCGACACGGTACGCAGCGAGGAGTTCACAGAACGCGTTGATCTGATCGGGATGAGCGGCCAGCGTCACCGTGACCTCGCTCGCCGTGGCGTCGAGGACCTCTGCGCCGAAGCTCGCGCACAGGGCGAGGGCTCCCGCCATCTGGTCCGAAGCGACGCCAACCGTGGCGAGGAGGAGTTCGCGCTCAACCACCGACTGCTCGTTCACGTGGCTGATCTCGACGACGTTGATGAGCTTGTCGAGTTGGTTGACGATCTGGCTGAGGGGCGCCGACGCAGCGTCGACCACGATGGTGATCCGACTGAACCGTTGGGAGGGATCCGTCGGGGCCACGGCCAGGCTGAAGATGTTGAAGCCCCGCCGGGAGAACAGGCCTGCCACACGCGACAGCACGCCGGCCTTGTTCTCGACGAGCACGGACAAGACGTGGTGGCGGAGTTCACCCTGGGAACTCGGCAGTTCAATGGGTTCTGGGGTCATCGTTGCTCCTGTGAGGGGTGGACCATGATGGCGTCGTTCGACAGACCAGCGGGCACCATGGGGAAGACCTTCTCGCTGGCGTCGGTCCGGAAGTCGATGACGACGGGCCGATCGTCGATGGCGTTGGCCTGCTCAATGGCGGCTTCGACGTCACGCTGGTCGTCGACGCGAATGCCGACGCAGCCCATGGCTTCTGCCCACATGACGTAGTTGGGCAGATCGGGCGAGAGGTAGACCTCGCTGTAGCGCTCGTCGTAGAACATCTCCTGCCACTGACGCACCATGCCGAGGTAGGCGTTGTTCAAAATCGCGATCTTGACGGGGATGCCCTCGGCTCGTGCGGTGACGAGCTCCTGGGCGGTCATCTGGAAGCACCCATCGCCGTCGATGGCCCAGACCGTGCGGTCGGGACGTCCCACCTTGGCCCCAATGGCCGAGGGCACAGCGAAGCCCATGGTCCCCGCTCCACCGGAGTTGATCCAGGTCCGTGGTTCTTCGAAGTTCCAGAACTGACTGGCCCACATCTGGTGCTGGCCGACGCCCGAGGCCACGATGGTGCCCGCAGGACTGAGGTCACGGAGCGTCTCGACCACCTGCTGGGGCTTGAGTAGTCCATGGCCGTCGTGGGGCTCGTAGGTGAGGGGGTAGCGGGCCTGGTAGCCACGGAGTTCGTCCCACCACGCAGAACGATCGGCCGGGGTTGCCGATCCGGCGGCGCTCGCGAGTGCAGCGACCGCCACCTTGCAGTCGGCCACGATGGCGAGGTCGGGGTGGCGCACCTTGCCGTGCTCGGCCCGATCGATGTCGACGTGGATGATCTTGGCGAGAGGGGCGAAGCCGTCGACCTTGCCGGTGACCCGGTCGTCGAAGCGGGCACCCAAGGAGACGACGAGGTCTGCTCGCTGGAGGGCGGTCACCGCGGTGTAGGTCCCGTGCATTCCGGGCATGCCGAGGTGCTGGGCATGGCTGTCGGGGAACGCCCCCCTTGCCATGAGGGTCGTGACGACGGGCAGGTTGAGGCGCTCGGCGAGGGCCCGCAGATCTGCGCTCGCCCCTCCCTGGATCACGCCACCGCCGACGTAGAGCAAGGGGCGCTCGGCAGCGAGGAGCATCGAGATCGCCTCGGCGATGGCTGCGTCGTCGACGCCGACGGGTGGGTGGTAACCCGGCAAGTCGAGATCGGCGGTGCCCTCGGGCCAGTACCACTCCATCATGGATTGGCTGACGTCCTTCGGCACGTCGATGAGGACCGGACCTGGGCGTCCCGTGGTTGCCACGTGGAACGCTTCAGCCACGATGCGGGGGAGATCCTTGGCATCGGTGACGAGCCAGTTGTGCTTGGTGATTCCAGAGGTGACCCCCGTGATGTCGCACTCTTGGAAGGCGTCGGTCCCAATGGAGCCCGTCGCCACCTGACCAGTCACCACCACGAGCGGTGTGGAGTCCATGTAGGCGTTGGCCAGCGGGGTGACGATGTTGGTCGCTCCCGGACCAGAGGTCACCATGGCCACACCGGGGCGCCCGGTGGCCAAGGCGTAGCCCTCTGCCATGTGTCCTGCACCTTGTTCGTGGCGGACGAGGATGTGGCGGATGGAGGAATCGATGATCGGGTCGTAGACCGGCAAGATGGCGCCACCAGGGAGACCGAAGATGACCTCGGTGCCTTGGTGTTCGAGGGCCTTGATCAGGGCCTGTGCTCCGGTGAGTTCCATGGTGCTCCTCTGCTGTGCAGTGGGTCGAGAAATAAAAAGAGCCTCCCGTGTGGGAGGCGACGCGCGAGGGGAAAGGACCGGTCGCGCTACCTCCGTACTACCTCACGACGTCCGAAAGCCATGTCGGCATTCTGCCACGTCGCTCCCATCCCTGCCAAGTCGTCGTCATCAGGTGCCGAGGTGGCGAGCGGCAGCGAGCACGATCTCACTGCAGTGCACCGCATCTGCCGCGCTGCGATGCCAGCGCCACGCGCAGGTCGCAATTGCTGCCGCAGCACCGGGAACGGGATGGTCAGGGAGCTCTGCCTGGACGTGGTGCCACACCATCACTCCGTGGTCGACGATCGGACCTCGCCCGAGCAGGCTCGTGAACGTCGCCGCCACGTAGCCGGCGTTGGCGTCCTTCGTGAGCACCACCACGGTGCTCACCGAACGCTCCTTCAGCGTGGCGAGTGCATCGGGCAGGGTGGCGTTCGTGAGATCGAGACCACTCGGTCGCTTCCGCAACACCTCAGCACGGAGCAACACGCCGTCGAGCGGGCGGGGGACGTCGAAGGCCTGACTCGTCGTTCCATCCATTCCGGGGATGATGGCGTAGCCGCCGGTGATGGGAAAGGGGAAGTCCTGCACCGCCTCCCACATGAGCGTCCGGTAGTTCGGGTAGACCGTCACGTTCCCTTCTGGATGGAGGCTGCTCGCACGGGCGGCGAACCACCACGGCTCGTGCACGGCCGCCGCTGACGGAATGCCGTAGGTGGCCACAACTGGGAGGCACACAAGGATCGCTGCTGCTCCGACGACGCCTCCGCCGAAGCGCTTCGATCGGTCGTTGTCCGCCCACCGTTCCTCCACGACCCTCATCCACCCGTCGACCGAGAAGGCGATGAGGAGCGCTGCGCAGAAGGTGCAGCCGAGATCGAACCGCGCCGCCATCACCGCGTTGAAGAGCGGGAGGTGGTCGAGGAGGCGCATGGGATGGAACACGGCGCCGAACAGCCCAGTGGCTCGAGCGGGATTGCCGAGGCTGAGTAACCACGAGATGACGCCCGTCACGGCGAGCACCACCGGCGTCCGACCGCGCCAACGCGGCGCTGAGATGGCCAGGGCGATGAGCAGCGCCCATCCGAGGTAGGTGGTGTTGATCCCGAGCCCAACTCCCGAGGCGGTGAACGTGGCCCCGCCGTGCCCGAGCCCGAGGACGTCGCCGGGGTGGTGGTTCGCGAAGGGGATGATGGGCCACGCCGGTCCGGTGACGTGCTGGGGACCAGCGAGGACGAACCACAGCGGGTAGGCCAGCAGCACGCCGGCGATCCCAACCGCCCAACTCCCCGCTCGAACGAGGCTGCCCCACTGCACCGATCGACGGGGCGCGAGCACCCAGGCCACGAGGAGCGCGACGGCGGTCACGGTAACGGTGATGACGAGGAGCTCCGTCCCGATGAAGAACTGCACCGCAGTCGCCAACCCAAGCCAGATGCCGTTGCGCATGTCGGACCGTCGTTTCGTGACGAGGAGGTCCGTCATGAGGGCGAACACGATCGGCGGGTAGATGAAGAGTGTCACCATGAGGTGACCACCGACGGCCGCAGCCACCAGATTGGGGGCGAAGGCCACCATGGTGGCAGCCACGCACTGCCCGACCCGTCGCTCGGTGACGCACTGGAGGCTCCAGAACGTCACGAGGCCGGTGGCGACGGGAGCGAGGAGGGTGACGAGGTTGAAGGTGACGATCGGTCCAGCGATCCAGGTCACCGGAGCGAAGAGCACCCCAACGGCGAGCTCTGAGGTGTTGGACAGGGTGTTGACGCCGCCTTGACCGGCGTACATCAGGTTCGTGAGGAAGGGATGCTGCAGGTGGCTCAGCACATGGGCCGCGAACCCGAGGAACCAGATCTCCTGCTGGGCGTCTGCTCGCTCTGCCGTGAAGAGCCGACCACCAGGATGGCCGTGCAGCCACACGCCAGAACAAAAGACCGTGGAGCAGCTGAGCAACCACGCTCCGAAGATGACGGCGCACCGGCGCGTCGACCACGCTTCGCGCGTGTCCTGCGTGCCGGACCCATCGGCCTCGGTCATTGTGCGCACCTAGGCCCGGGTGACCGCACCGAGCTCGGCCCCGGTCACGAGGCGCGCGTACTTGGCGAGGACGCCCGTCGTGTACCGCGGCGTCGGCGCGACCAGCACTGCTCGTCGGCGCTCGAGTTCGTCGGCGTCGACGATGAGGTCGATGCGATGCTCCACCACATCAATGACGATGCGGTCACCGTCGGCAACGAGGCCAATGGGGCCACCGTCGACGGCCTCGGGGGCCACGTGTCCAATGCAGAACCCGTGCGTGCCTCCCGAGAACCGGCCATCGGTCACGAGTGCGCAGTCACCCCCGCGCCCCGCGCCCTTCATGGCACCGGTGACGGCCAGCATCTCGCGCATGCCGGGGCCGCCCTTTGGACCTTCGTAGCGAATGACGAGCACCGTGCCTGGCTGGATGTCTCCGGCCAAAATGGCCTCCATGGCTGCGGCTTCTCCGTTGAACACCCGAGCGGTGCCGTCGAAGGACAGCTGGTCGATCCCGGCCACCTTCACGACCGAGCCCTTCGGCGCCAATGAGCCACGCAGAATTGCGATGCCGCCCTGGGCGTGGATGGGATCGCTCAAGGGGTGGACGACGTCGCCATCTGGTGCTGGTGGGTTGATCTCGGCCAAGTTCTCGGCGACGGTCTTGCCCGTCACCGTCATGCAGTCCCCGTGCAGGAGGCCTGCGTCGAGGAGGACCTTCATGACGACCGGAACGCCACCGACCCGATCGAGATCGGTCATGTGGTAACGACCGTGGGGCTTCGTGTCGGCGAGGTGCGGCACCTTGGCCGCCACTGCGTTGAAGTCCTCGAGGGTCAGGTCCACCTCTGCCTCAACGGCCATCGCCAAGAGGTGCAGGACCGCGTTGGTTGAACCGCCGAGGGCCATGACGACCGCGATGGCGTTCTCGAACGCCTGCTTGGTCATGATGTCGCGAGGGCGGATGTTCTTGGCCAAGAGGTTCACCACTGCTTCTCCAGCAGCGAAGGCGTAGGCGTCGCGACGACCGTCGATTGCTGGAGCGGTGGAGGATCCCGGGAGCGCCATGCCAATAGCCTCGGCCACCGAGGCCATGGTGTTGGCGGTGAACATGCCGGCGCAACTGCCCTCTGAGGGGCAGGCTTGGTGCTCGATGAGGGAGAGCTCCTCGTCGGTGAGGGCCCCCACCGCGTTGGCACCCACGGCTTCGAACACGCTCGTGATGTCGAGGGCTCGGCCATCCAAGTGGCCGGGCAGGATGGTGCCGCCGTAGGTGAACACGCTCGGGAGGTTGAGGCGAGCAGCCGCCATCAGCATGCCGGGGAGCGACTTGTCGCACCCAGCGAAGGTGGCGAGGCCATCGAAGCGCTCCGCGTGCATCACCGTCTCGACCGAATCGGCGATGACCTCACGGGACACGAGACTGGCCCGCATCCCCTCGTGGCCCATGGAGATGCCATCGGACACCGCGATCGTCACGAACTCGAAGGGGAATCCCCCAGCGGCGCGCACACCCTCCTTGGCCTGCTTGGCCAATCGGTCGAGGGGCAAGTTGCAGGGGGTGACCTCGTTCCACGACGACGCCACGCCAATCTGGGGCTTGTCCCAGTCAGCGTCGGTCATCCCAACCGCTCGGAGCATCGCACGTGCCGGTGCCTTCGACGGGCCGTCGGTGACCTCGAAACTCCGCGGCTTCATGGGGTTGGTGGGCGTTGATTCCATGACCGAAGCATAGGTCGGGGGATCAAACCCCCTCTCTCAACGATCCACTGCCGCCGAAGCGGCGTTCTGAGTTCGGTGCTTACGGGCGGCGAGCAGCGATGGCCGCGATCACGGCCTTGCCGTTGGCCTTGCCCTTGGTCGCCGCCATGACCTTGCCCACGAAGAACTGGGCCAACTTGTCATCCCCGTCGCAGTAGCGCTGCCACTCCGAAGCGTGGTCGGCAATCGCCGCCTCGAGCACGGCGTCGAGCGCCCCATCGTCCATGGCCACGAATCCAAGCCGGTCGGCAATGGCTGCGGGGTCACCGTGGGGGTCACTCAGGAGTTCGGAGAGCACCTGCTTTGCCTGGGTGGCCGACAGTCGTCCACTGGCTTCGAGTTGGCAGGTGCCAGCGAAGGACGCTGGGCTCGGGAGGGCGCCGTCGGCATCGAGCTCATTGGCGGCACGGGCGATCGCGAGCTGTGCTGGCGCCCCCGCGTCGATGGCGGCGCGCACCAAGGTGTCGAGGTCACGATCGACGACCGTGGCCACGAGGTCCACGAGCGCAGGGGTGACCTCACCAACGGCGGCGAGGAGGTGCTCTCGGCGAGCTTTCGGCAGCGGGGCGAGGTTGGACCGGATCTCATCAACCCACGCAACTGATGGATTGAGCGGCACGAGGTCGGGCTCGGGGAAGTAGCGGTAGTCCGTCGCCTCTTCCTTGGACCGCATGGTGCCGGTGCGACCGGTCTGCTCGTCGAAGTGGCGAGTCTCTTGGACCACGCGCTCCCCCGCCTCGATGAGGTCGATCTGGCGAGCCGTTTCGTACTCAATGGCCCGTTGCAAGGAGCGCAACGAGTTCAAGTTCTTGATCTCGCAGCGGGTCCCGAAGGGGTCGCCGGGCTTGCGCACCGACACGTTGGCGTCGACGCGCATCGAGCCCTCTTCCATGCGACCGTCGGTGGCCCCAACGGCGACCAGGATCGCACGCAGTTCCGCGACGTAGGCACGGGCTTGGACGCCGCTACGCATGTCGGGCTCAGAGACGATCTCGACGAGGGGGACGCCGGAGCGGTTGTAGTCGATGAGGCTGGAGTCGGCGCCGTGGATCCGACCGGTGCCACCGAGGTGGGTGGACTTGCCGGTGTCCTCTTCCATGTGGGCACGGGTGATCCCCACTCGACTGCCATCGGGGAGGTCGATCCACCCGCCAGCGTTGAGCGGCTGGTCGTACTGGGAGATCTGGTAGTCCTTCGGCATGTCCGGGTAGAAGTAGTTCTTCCGGTGGAACGTCGAGGGTGCCACGGTGCAGTTGAGCGCGAGCCCAATACGGATCGCGAGCTCGACGGCTCCCTTGTTGAGGACCGGCAACGATCCGGGGAGCCCAAGGCACACGGGGCAGCAGTTGGTGTTGGGCTCATCGCCGAACATGTTGGGGCAGCCGCAGAACAGCTTGGTGGCGGTCTTCAACTCGCAGTGGACTTCGAGACCGATGATGGTTTCCCAGGCACTCACGCCGAGACCTCCGATTCGAGCACGGCGCCAGCCGCGAACAGCAGATCATCCCGACGCCCCGGCGCCAGCAGCTGGACCCCAATGGGCAGTCCAGCGCTGTCGGCGCCGAAGGGCACAGACATAGCTGGGTGGCCCGCCAGGTTCGACGGGATGGTGAACAGGTCCGACAGGTACATCGACAGCGGGTCGGCCACCTTGTCGCCGAAACCGAACGCCGTGGTCGGCGTGGTGGCGCCGAGGAGGAGGTCGACGCCCTGGTAGGCAGCGTCGAGGGCGTTGGTGATCAACCGTCGGGTCTTCTGCGCTTGGCCGTAGTAGGCGTCGTAGTAGCCAGCAGAGAGCGCGTAGGTGCCGAGCATGATGCGGCGCTTCACCTCCGGGCCGAAGCCTGCGGTGCGGGTCGCCACGTTCATCGCAGCTACGTCGTCACGCTCCTCGCGGAGGCCGAACCGCACGCCGTCGTAGCGAGCGAGGTTCGACGACGCCTCTGCGGGGGCGAGGAGGTAGTAGGCCGACAATCCGAGCCGAAGCTCGGGGATGGCGAGGTCAACAACGGTGGCACCGGCGGCCTCAAGGGCGGCTGCAGCTGCCCGCACCCGATCGACGATGGCGGCATCTGCGCCATCGAGTAGGTCGCTGCAGAGCCCGATCCGCAGTCCAGCCACACCTCGGCCGCAGGCCTCGAGGAGGCCGGGAGCCGGTGCGTCGATGGAGGTCGAATCACGATGGTCGTGGCCGCCGATGACCTCAGAGACGAGGGCCGCGTCAGCCACCGTGGTCGTGAAGGGTCCGACTTGGTCGAGCGAACTCGAGAAGGCGACGAGACCGTAGCGGGAGATGTGCCCGTAGGTCGGCTTGTAGCCAACGAGGCCACAGAAGGCGGCAGGTTGACGGATCGATCCGCCGGTGTCCGATCCGAGCGAGACCGGCACGTAC
>Ga0208745_1000132_pt1 | contig 27386 bp, 27 predicted proteins | sample CryBogCBH23Jun09_FD_184622 | JGI IMG/M metagenome (GOLD analysis project Ga0208745, IMG submission 184622) | Freshwater microbial communities from Crystal Bog, Wisconsin, USA - CBH23Jun09 (SPAdes) | ecosystem: Environmental > Aquatic > Freshwater > Lake | place: Crystal Bog, Wisconsin, USA... | reverse complement strand
ATCTCCACCGAGAACGAGAACCTTCACCGTGCACTCCTCATGGACCCGCCGGCCCGATTTGTCCAGCCACGTTGCTGGCACGCGAACGGTGAAACCCTATCAGCGCAGCCCCCGCTCTTTGGGGTTCTCTCGGCGGTGACCGCTGCGTTCTCCCTCGTCAGCGACGTTGGGCGGAAGCTCAGAGGCCTCGCTCGGCGAGCACCTTCGCCAACTCGGGACTGAGGAGCTGAGCGAAGGACGTTGCCGCTTTGGGCTTCGCAATGGCGACGGCGCCGGGGTAGGTGAGCCCAATGGTGATAGACGTCGTCGAAGGTTTGAGGGCAACGGGCAGCGGGGTGGCATCGGCGCTGACTGCGACCACGGGACCCCCAAGGCGAAGCTCCATCACCTTCTTCCCGTGCAATGTCTCCAGCCCGATCTTGGTGATCGAACCGGTCGCCCCACGCAACGATTTCTCGAAGTTGGCAATGGTGATCGAGGTGGAGATCTCGGCGAAACCTGACGCTCCAGACTTCCCGAGGAGCGATGCTGTCATCCAGTGGTTGGCGATCGCCTTGGCAATGGCGCCGAGGAGTCGCGTGGGGACGCCGCTCGACGAGGCGTGGTTCGCGATCACCGATCCGGCGAAGGCGGCGTCGACTTTGAAGGCCGAGAAGGTGCCGATGCTGACGACGTCGATGGTTCCCGTGGCGCCGTCGAGATTCTTGAGGGTGAGCGTTGAGGACGAGTCACCGTTGCGTTCAGAGAGGATCGTTGCCGAGAGCGCGCCGTTGCCGAGGTCCTCGTTCAGGCTGATCGACGCCGAAGGCTCATGCGCGAGGTTCTTGAGCGCCAGCTTGACGATCGACGGGGCCGACATCGACGACAGGTCCGGCGCTCCGCTCCCCCCGCACGAGGAGAGGACTCCTCCAGCGAGGAGGACCGTCGCCATCGTCATTGCCAATCGTCGCCGCATCGCCACACCCTTCACGTGGCGATCACCCTACCAATGACGGATTCGTCGATAACGGCTCGATGTCACACCTCGCAGGCATCTTCCCTGCCCCCTGCAAGACCCCCCTACCTGAGAGGATGGATACATGGAAGGACCGAATTCGGCTCCCGTTGAAGCGTGGCACCGCGAGTTGTGCGAGGTGACCGACTGGCTGTACCTGTGCGGCGACTTGCCGCCGAACCCCGATCTGGCCGCTGCGCAGCTCGAGATCTGGCGTGCCGCAGGAATCACCGACATCGTCGATGTTCGAGAAGAGTGGAGCGATGAGGAGCTCGTCGCTGACCTCGCGCCCGAGATCCGCTACCACCACCTCGGGACCCACGACAACGGTGGGACGCAGTCGCCCCGTTGGTTCACTGAAGGGCTCGAGGCTCTGCACGCTGCGCTCGTAGACCCGTACGCCAAGGTCCTCGTGCACTGCCACATGGGCATCAACCGAGGCCCATCGATGGGCTTCGCGTTCTTGGTCGATCAAGGGTGGCGCCCGGTTGAGGCCCTCGCTGCAATCCGCGCCGCTCGACCAATCGCAGCGGTTGCCTACGCCACCGACGCGCTCGCCGCACACCACCGTCGCCGTGAGGTGGGCACGGAGCACGCAGCAGCGCAGCAGCGTGAGGTGCGTGCCTGGATGTCGGCCAACGACATCGACACCGCGACGGTGATCCGTCGTATTCGCGCCGCGAGCTGACCTACCAGGTCAACCCGAGCGTGGCCCGCATCGTGGCCTCGAAGGTGGCGTCGTCGAGCTGGGCCCGAAGGGGAAGGATCATCGCAGCATCCTCACCGACCGGCACCCGAAGGGGCGTCGTTGGATCCTCGAGTGCACCGAGAATTGCTCGGGCGACGCCGTCGGGCGAGGGTCGGCCTCCCGGTCCTGCGACGACGTCGTCGACGCCGTCCCACTGCTCGACGAGGCCGGCGTAGGCAGGGTTGACGGGGAAATCCGGAGACGCCTTCATGCCCGGCGCCGTGAACCCAGGCTCGACCAAGACGAGGCGGATCCCGAAGTGTCCAACCTCGTAGTGGAGGGACTCGGTGAAGGCCTCCAACGCGAACTTGGTCGCCGCGTACGCACCTTCGAGTGGCGTTGCCACGCGACCTTGAATCGAGCTCACGTTGACGATGACGCCAGATCCTCGGGTTCTCCACGCCGGCAGCACCGCTTGGATAAGAGCGAGGGGCCCGAAGGTGTTGGTTTCGAACATCGCTCGGAGGTGGTCGAGTGGGATCTGCTCGAGCGGAGCCTTCCCCGAAAGCGCGGCGTTGTTCACGATGGCATCGAGTTCTCCGGCCGCAGCGAGGCAGGCGGCGATGGAGGAGGCACTCGTGACGTCCAAGCTGAGCTTGGCTGCGACGTCGAGGCCGTCGAGCAGAGCGACATCACGGGCCGTGGCCACGACCTCGTGGCCCGCTTCGGCGAGGCACATGGCCGTCGCTCGTCCAATCGCGCGTCCGGCTCCAGTAATGAGAATTCGCATGGAGCCCACGCTAGGCCGTCACCGGACCTCGTTCTCGCGGAGTTCGTCGAGTTGGGCGGCGATGACCGCTCGGTCATCAGGGTCGGCAATGGCTGCCACGCGCATCGTGGCCTCGCCCAACCACTGGGCGCGAAGGGCGTCGTCACCGAGCACCGTGGCCACTCGGGCGAGCCCTTCGGCCACGCTCGCATGGAGCCAGTCGGGGCGCTCAGGAAACGCTGTTTCCTCGGCAGCCATCGCGAACGCCCAGGCCAACGGACCGAAGACCGCTGGTCGACTGATCGACGCTTCGGCTGCTGCTCGACCAATCATCCAGTCACCGATCACGACCTCTTGGAGTCCCCCGGCAATCCCCCAGTGGTGCCGAGACGTGAAGGCGCAACCGACGAGTTCGTCCATGACGGCGTCGCTTCGGTCGTCGCCGTCGAGGATCTCCCAGCAGCGGTTGTAGGTCGAGATGGCGAGTGCGCGGTGGTCGTGATCCATGATGGAAGCGTACCGAGCGGGTCGAAACGCCTGCGGTTCGGACGCCACCAGCACCGCTCCGACCTTTGAGAGGACACCATGGACACCCTCCCCCTCATCTGCGCGAGCCTCCTCACCCTGGCGCTCTGCGTGGCGGCAGCGCTGGATTTCACCCACCACCGGAACATCGTCGCCACCATGGAACGCCTGGAGATGCCAGCAGGCTTCGAGGTCATCGCCGGCGTGGTGAAGGCAGCAGCGGCCCTCGGCCTCGTCATCTCCATGGTCGCCTACGACGCGACGAACCCACTCGGCGCCGTCACCGCCTGGTGCCTCGTCGCCTACTTCCTCGTGGCGCTCGGCGCTCACGCCCGGGTCAACGATCCCCCGCAGGAGTTCGTCGGAGCAGGAGTGCTCCTCGCGATCTCCCTCGTCCTCGCCCTCTCGCTCTAGCGAGGACTAGGCCCGAGTCGCAATAGCGGCGAGTTGCTCGCCGAGGACGCCACGGGTTCGTGCGGCGAGGCTCACGTGGAGGTCGAGGAGGTCGAGGAACTGCTCGACTTGGCGCTGTCCAGCCTCAACCGGGTTCGCCTCGTGGAAGGCCCGCACCTCTTGAGCCACCTCGGCACTCTCAACGATGGTCGTCACACCCGCTGCCACCGCGACGGTTGATCCATGGGGGAACTTGGCGTTGGCCTCAGCCCACCGTGCCGTCGCAGCACGCCACACGTCCACCCCGACGAGGCGGTTGCGGATGAGCGCAGCGAGGAGGTAGGGAGCGTCTTGGGTCCGAACGTCAGTGAAGCACCGATCCACCAGTGCGAGGACGCCGTCGGCATCAGCTGAACGGGCGCCGGCGAAGAGCCACCGCTGCTCATCTTGTGGATTGCTCGCAGCCTGGCGTCGAGCCTCGCAGGTGGCGAGGTCGCCGGGTCGGCCGAGGTTCATCACCACGCCAACAATGGCGTCAGCGAGGTCGCCGCTCACGTCCGAAGCGTCGAAGCGCTGCGTCGCGTACGAGATGACAGCTGGATCTTCAGCGAGCACGCCGAGGAGGTCGAGGACGATGGCACGGAGCTCGGCGGCCTGGTGGGATTCTCCGGTGATGGGGGCCACGCCGAGTCGGGCGAGGACGGGACCGCAGATACGCTGCGTCGCTGCTGCCAACGCTGGCCGGTCGGCATCGACGACGATGCGGTTCGCCATCCGCAGGGCAGTGGCCACCACGGTCCAAGTTGCCGGCTCGTCCAAGTCGGCCAGGCCGAGCGCGAGGGTCAACACGTCTTCGAAGCTCGACTGTCCGACGAGCACCGATGCCCAGGTGTCCGACAGCAGCACCGCACGCTCGAGCTCATCGAGCTCGGTCAGGCGAGCGGCGATCGTTGCGAGCCGTGCCGAGGAGTACCGGGTGCGGTAGAAGCCAGAGCCACCCGCGTTGATAATGGCTGCGCCGGAGGTGGCGTAGGTGGCGTTCTCGCCACTGACGACGACAGTCTCGGTGGCGTCGTCGTCGAGGGAACGGATGAGCACCGGCACCTGCCAGATCGACCCGATCGCCGAGGTGCCGGTGGATTCGGCGTAGGCGAAGGGCTGCTGGGTGAGGACCCCGTCCTCGACCGAGATGAGCGGGTAGCCACCTTGGTAGATCCAGGTGTCCATGATTTGGCCCACCGGGAGCGAGGACGCTTCCTCGAGGGCGGCCCACAGGTCTGCGGTCACCGTATTGGCGTAGGCGTGGCGCTTCAGATAGATGCGGATGCCGTCGCGGAAGGTCTCCTCGCCGAGGAACTGCTCCAGCATGCGCAGGATCGAGCAACCCTTGACGTAGGTCAAGATGTCGAACATCCCCCGGCAGTCGTTCGGGGAGATGACTTCGTACTCAATGGGACGAGTCGAGTGCTGGCCGTCGACGGTGAAGGCCATGTCGCGGCTCGGGTTGAAGCCGACCCACTTCTTCCACTCCGGGCGGAAGTGGTCGGTGCAGATGGACTCCATGAAGGTGGCGAAGGCTTCGTTCAGCCAGATGCCTTCCCACCAGCCCATGGTGACGAGGTCGCCGAACCACATGTGGGCGAGCTCGTGGTTGATGACGAGGGCGACGCGTTCGAGCTCTGCGGTCGACGCCGTCGCCGGGTCGATGAGCAGCTCGGTCTCACGGAAGGTCACGCAACCGAGGTTCTCCATGGCGCCCGCAGCGAAGTCCGGAATCGCCACGAGATCCACCTTGTCGCCGGGGTAGGCGATGGCGAAGTAATCGGTGAAGAACTCGAGTGCGTGGACGGCAGCTTCCATGGCCCAGGCGCACAGGTGACCCTTGCCCACGGGGTAGACGATGCGGACCGGGACGCCCCGAACCATCGTCACCGCAGTGGCCTCGAAGGGGCCGACGACGAAGGCCACGAGGTAGGTGGACATGATCATCGTCTCCGCGAAGGTCACCGAGCGCCGTCCATCACCGGTTGCGACATCGGCGATCACCGCGGTGTTTGAGTAGGCCTCCAAGTGCTCGGGGATGACGAGCGTGGTCTGGTAGGTGGCCTTGAGGCTCGGCTCGTCGAAGCACGGGAACGCCCGACGAGCGTCCGTGGCCTCGAACTGGGTGGTGGCGATCACGTGCTCAACCCCGGCGTCATCGGTGAACGTCGAGCGGTAGAAGCCGTGGAGTTGGTCGTTCAAGATGCCGGTGAAGCGGAGGAGCATCGTGGAGCGCCCAGCGGGAATCTCGGACGCGAACGTGAAGGTCGCCGTCTCGTAGGTGGCGTCGAACGTCGGGCTCGACGAGACGAACGTTGCGCTGCCAGCGACGAGTTCGGCTGGCTCAACGTCCAGTTCAATGGCGTGGAGGGTGATGGCACTGGACGCGGTGGCGAGGTCGAGGTCGATCTCCACCGTTCCTGCGAAGGTGGCCGATTCCAGGTTGGGCTCCAAGTGGAGCCGGTAGGCGACGGGGCGAACGTCGGGGCTGAGGCGGTAAGGGTTCGTGGTCACAGAGGTCTCCTCGCTCGAGCGGCCGCTCGGCCCGCAGCAGGCACCCTACAAGCAGCGTTGGAAGCGTCAGCGCACCACCGGCGCGTCGCGCAGGGGTCAGCGAACGGGAGCGACCCAGTCGGGATCGAACTCGAACATGGACCGGGCGATGGCCACCAGTCCAATGCTCTGCGGCGTCCACTCGAGGAGCGCTCCGTCTGGACCGGTCGGGAGGGACACCTTGGCCATGGCGTCAGCGTCCACCAGTTCTCGGAGCAAGCACCCTTCGATGAGCGATGAGGCTGCCCGAGCGAAGTGCTCAATGGTGAATGGGGCGCGAATCTTGAGGCCGAGGAAGGCCATGAACTGCTCGTAGTGGCCAATGGCGTCCTCGTCGATCCGGACGTAGTTGGACTTCATGGCGGAGATGAGATCCGCCTTCGTGGCTGGATCACCGGTGGCAGCGAGCGCCCACACGCCGATCCACGCACGCCACATGGGCGAACCTTGCGCGATCTCCGAGGCCACGTTGGCCCCCACCCGACAGATGTCGAACAAGCACTGCATCCTCGCCTCGGGGGAGGTGAGGTCGACACCTTCAACGACTTCTCGGACGACGCGCTCGGCGACGGTCACCATGTTCGCGGAATCTGACTGCGCGATCACCCGGAGCACCTCGGCTTGGTAGGCCTCTTGGGAGTCGAACACTCGACGGATGACCGATGCGTGGGTCAGCCGGACCCCTTGGGCTTCGAGGTGCTCGAAGACTCGCTTGAACGTCAGGTGCTCTGCCCCGCTCGAGAGACCCTCGCTGCGGACGATGTCGAGCCCGGCCTCGATCAGGAGTTCTCGGATCGTGGCCGAACTGCGGCGAGGGCCGCGTCGGCGGATTGGCGGTGTTGCAGTCACAGGGCCAACTTAGCGCGCACACTGTGCCTTCACCGGACGAAAAATTACCCCTATGCAGGAGAAATAGTCGAACTCGCTACCCTCGCGTCCGACGCCGACGACGAGCACCCCCTCCGGTGATCTGCGGCGGCGAACCGCGACGCCCACGCAGCAACCGCTGCCGCGAGCAGCGGACGCGGTGGAGCGGTGGAGGGCTGCACGCGGTGGTGTGCAGTTTGGGCAACACTGCAACGGAGGATTGGAGCCCCATGGACATCGTCATCAACCACGACAACTTGCGAGACGTCACCGCAATTGACCGCGACACCGTCCCGCTGGCACCCGGCGAGCTCCGGCTCGCGATTGAGCGGTTCGGCCTCTCCGCGAACAACATCACCTACGCGGTCATGGGGGATGCCATGTCCTACTGGCAGTTCTTCCCCGGGATCACGACCGAGGGGACGACCTGGTGCTCGATGCCCGTGTGGGGCTTCGCCACGATTGCCGAGTCGACCGTGGATGCGCTCCCTGTCGGGCGCAAGGTCTTCGGATACTTCCCGTTCTCAACGGAACTGCGCTGCACCCCGGGTCGGATCGACGAGAGTGGTTTCAGCGACGTCGCGCCCCACCGGGCGGAGTTGCCCTCGGTCTACAACCGCTACGCGCTCGTCGACCACGATCCGATGTACGACGCCGCAGCCGAGGAACTCCTCATGCTGCTGCGCCCCCTGTTCATCACCTCCTTCGTCGTTGAGGACTTCCTCTTCGACCACGATCTCTTCGGTGCTGAGGTAGCCATCGTCTCGAGCGCGTCGGCCAAGACCGCCTACGGCACCGCCGCGCTCCTCGCTCGCCGGGGCATGGCCAAGGTCGTCGGGGTGACCTCGGCAGCCAACGTGGACTTCTGCCGTTCCCTTGGGTGCTACGACGAGGTGCTCACCTACGACCAGGTCCACCACCTCGAACTCGTGCCGTCGGTGTACTTAGACGTCGCCGGGCGCAGGGACGTCACCGCTGCGGTGCACCACCACTTGGGTGATCTCCTCGCCCACTCCATGATCATCGGCGACACCCACTGGGAAGGACCAGCCATCGAGCCCGGTGGCATCCCCGGCCCCAAGCCCACGTTGCTGTTCGCGCCCGTGCAGATCGCCAAGCGGCGCACCGAGTGGGGCCGAGATGGGTTCGAAGCAGCCGTGGCTACCGCCTGGACCGCGACGCTGCCAACCTTCACTGCTGCCATTGACCTGGTCACCGTGCACGGACCTGCGGCCCTCATCGAGACCTACCAACTCCTGCTCGAAGGCACGGTCGACCCTCGCGCTGGCTACATCTGCTCCTTCGCCGACACCCGGTCGTAGACGAGGTCCGCCACCGCGGCAATCGTCGCCGCTGTGGCAGCTGGAGAGGGACCGAACAACGTGGTTGCGGCGTTGACTTCGATGATGCACGGACCGGCGTCGGAAATGATGAGGTCCACACCGGCGACGTCGAGGTCGAGCGCTGCCACCGCGGCGAGCGCGAGGTCATGCGCTTCTGTACTCGGGGGCTCGGCCTCCTCCATCGTGGCTCCCTGCTTCAAGTTCGAGCGAAACTCCCCCTCGAGCGGCGTGCGCTTGGCCCACGACACGGCTCGACCACCCACCACGGTCACCCGGTAGTCCTCGACGGCGCGGACGAAGGACTGGACGAGGAACTCCTCGCCAACGACGTCGGGGAATTCGTCCAGCAGTTCCACGCCGACGCCGCCAGCGCCGCGACGTGGCTTTCGGACGACGGGGCCCGGAGGGAGCACTGCTGGACAGGCGGTGTAGGTCGTGGGGTGGGCGAGGCCGGCAGCGGCGCGTGCCGCTGCTTGGTGCGCCTTGTCGGTCGCCGCTCGATGCGGTTCGAGGGCGTTCACCGTGGCGAGGCCCTGTGCGACGTAGGCAGCGGCACGGTCGAGCTGGGGTGCCTTGCTCGATCGGATGAGGATGAGCGACGGTTCGGTCGCGACGCACGGACCGAGGGGGTGATCCCACCACATGACGGGCCGGAGACCTCGGTCCATCAAGGCCTCAGCCAGCAGGCTGCCACGGCCCCGCTCGTAGGGCGCAGACGGAGGACCGGTGCGATGCCCGCTGCGCGGTGCCGTCAGCAGCACCACCTGCGGTCCACTAGCCACGGCGCCGCCGTGTGCGAGACGCTGGTTGGTAGTTCGGCCCAGCAGTCCGATCGACGGCCTCGAGCAGGGTTACGCACGACGGTTCGGCCGCTACGGCGAACGCCTCGGTTTCGCGGAGTCCATAGGCCTCCCAGGTGGGAATACAGGCGCGGTCGGTGGCGACCTCGATCGCCTCTCGGAGATCGATCGCTGCCTCGGTGACGTAACCGTCGACGACCAACCCCTTCGCCGTGAGCGAGGACCATCCAGCTGCGAGATCCTCCGGGGACGTCCCCCGAGAGGTGGGCAGCCAGTCCTGCTCGTAGCCGAGCCACTCGTTGTGCAGGATCGACGCCTCGGGGTGAGTCAGGCCAGCGGCGACCACGAGGGCCCAATGCGTGTCGCCTCGCCATTCCCGGAGGCAGTTGACCGCGTGCCATCCGAAGAGCACCGGATCGTCTGGTCGAGGTGCTGCTCGGTGAACCGCGAAGAGCACTCGACCAACGCTCGGCAAGGCGTCGACGACGTCGAAGAGTCGTGGGCCACGAGCTGCGAGCTCAACCGCGAGTTCCGGTGCCATCGTCGAGAGTCCCTCGAGGACCGCAGCATCTCGAGCCGCGGCGAACGGGGCGAAGGCCGCACCGTTGTCGAGGAAGGAGAAGAGGCCGGCAATGGCAGCCGGGGAGATCGATCCGAATGCTGCTGCGACAGCTTCGGGACCTGCGGGTGCGAGTGGGGCGCAGCGAGCGGCGATGTAGCCGAGCGGACCAGCGAAGGCCTCCGGCAATCCGAGGTCGACGTAGCGCGCCACGGCTCCGGGATCCCAGAAGATCCATCCGACCGTGGTCTGCACCACTCGGGCAATCCGTGCCGTCAGGTTGAGGAGCGCATCGCCAGGGTCGGTGTCCATGACACCATGGTGTCACGATGCCCCCCAACCCTTGCGTCCTAGGCTTGGGGCTATGGACGAGGTGATGGCGGTCAGCACGGAGAGCGCACAGCTCTTCTCGGGCGGCGTGGTGGTCGAGGTCGATGGCCTCGAGCCCGGGACGACCGCTTTCGTCCACGGCCTGACCGTGACGACCCTCCCCGAAATCGGCGCCTTGAGGAGCCGGGTGGCCACCGCCAACGACGTGCACTTCGGCGAAGTTGAGTGCGGAAAAATTGACGGGGTTACCGGCGGCCAGTTCAGCGCCGGTCCGGGCGAGGACCCCTACCCCGTCGTCATGAACCGCTCGGTCATCGCCGAGATCACCGCGACGAACCCCGATGCCGTGATCGTCAAGGGCGACCTCACGAGCTTTGGAACCTTGGCCGAGTACGCCGAGTTCTGCGCCTACTGGGTGGAGGCCTTCGGCGACCGCCTGACCTACGTCCGCGGGAACCACGACAGCTACCCCGGCGAGGTCTACGCCGACTGGCCCGTCCAGGTTCGTGATGTGCCCGGGCTGCGCATCGTGCTCCTCGACACCTCCCGTTTCGCGGAACCTGGAGGTCGGGTGAGCGCCGACCAACTCGCCGCGCTCGACCGATGGTGCGCCGGAACGACCGACACGGTGATCGTGATGGGGCACCACCCCATCGACCTCCCGAGCGTCCCGAGCGACGGCCACAAGTGCTTAGCCCGAGAAGACTCTGAAGCGCTCCTCGCGGTGCTCGCCGCCCACCGGAACGTCGTCGCCTACACCGCGGGCCACACCCATCGCTGTCGGCGGATCGACGTGGATGGCATTGCCATGATCGAAGTGGCTGCGGTCAAGGATTTCCCCGGAGCCTGGGCGGAGTACCTCGTCGGCACCGAGGGCATCGCCCAAGTGGTGCGTCGTGCCAGTGCCCCTGATGCAGTGGCATGGGCGGAGAAGACCCGAGCGATGTTCGACGGTTTCTACGGCCCCTACGCCATGGGCCGCCTCGAGGATCGATGCTTCACCTTGCCGCTCCGGCGTGCGCCGCTCAAGGCGCACTGAGGAGAGTTCCAGGGTCAGCGTCGCTAACCTCTGACCATGGCCACCGTCAACGAGGAGCAGCGCCAGCACTACCGCACCCATGGTTGGCTGCTCGTCGATGACCTCCTCGGCATCACCCCGCACGCCCTCCAAGCAGAGATCGACCGGATCGCCGAGCTCGACGACGCCGAGGTCCTCCACCATCGAGAGCGCACCGACCGTGGACCAGCCCTCGCTCGGACCGAGAACTTCCTCACCGCGAGTCCACTCCTCGATGCGGCACTCCGCCACGGAGCAGTCGCCGACGTGGCCGGCGAGCTCCTCGGAGAACCAGCACTGCTCTACAAGGAGAAGATCAACTACAAGTTGGTCGGCGGGGCCGGGTTCGCCCCCCATCAGGACCAACCCGCCTACCCCTTCGTCTCCTCGGTGCTCTCGGTCATGATCGCGGTCGACGATGCCACCGTCGAGAACGGCTGTTTGGAGGTGGTCTCTGGTCGCCACCACGAGCTCCTCGATCAGGACGAGCGAGGGTGCATCACCCAAGCGATCGTGGCCACCTTGGACTTCCAGCCGGCGCCGCTCCGTGCTGGCCAGACCCTGTTCTTCCACTCGCTCACGCCGCACCGGAGCTTCGCCAACACCTCGAGCCGAAATCGCCGGGCCCTCTTCCCGACGTACAACGGGATCTCGGAGGGCGAACTCCACGACGCCTACTACGCAGCGAAACGCGCAGCCTTCGCGTCCGAGGCTGCTGGTGATCGCGTGCGCCTCAGCCTCATTGGCGACTTCGAAGGGATCCCACTATGACCATGGCCGTGACGAGCATCGACGACGTGTTCGCCCTCTTCGCCACTCGAGGTGGCGAGCACTACGGCGAGTCCATCACCCAACTCGACCACGCGCTGCAGTGCGCAGCCCTCGCCGTGGCCGACGGCGCCCCCGACGCCCTCGTGGCCGCTGCGCTCCTGCACGACGTGGGCCACTTGGTCGCAGACCTCCAGGGCAACGAGCGATTCGACCTCGAGCTCGACGATGACGACCACGAAGCCGTTGGCGCTCGGGTCCTCTCCCGCCTCTTCGGACCTGAGGTCGCGGCTCCCGTGGCGCTCCACGTGACTGCCAAGCGGTGGCGTTGCACCGTCGACCCCTCCTACCACGATGGCCTGAGCGCAACCTCGAAGGCCACCCTCAAGGCACAAGGTGGACGCTTAGACCCCGACGCCTGCGACCGCTTCGCGGCCCATCCGGCATCGGCGGCCGCCCTCAAGGTTCGGACCTGGGATGACCTCGGCAAGGTGGACGGCCTCGTCGTCGAGCCGTTGGAGCACTACCGAGACCTCCTCGAGGGACTCGCTGCCGCTCGCTAATCCACCCGCCGCACCGGCGGCGGCGTCCACGTGCCGTTCAGCACGGCCGCTCCTGGAACGTAGAGACGCATCGTGACGATGGTCGGACCGGGCGGGATGGGGAGCCAGTTAGCGTCAGGTCCATCGGGCTCGCTCGCCGCCAAGGTGATCGTCACCGAACCATCGGCGTTGGCCTCGAGTCCGGTACGGTCGCCAATGGCGTAGCGGTCGAGCACATTGCGCACCGTGAACCCTTCGGCGTCGTAGGCGGTGAGGGACCAGAAGGCGTGGACCGGTGGGAGCGCGTCTGCGGGGAAGGTCATCTCGTAGCGATGTGCGCCACTGATGGGCTGGCCCTCGGCGTCGGCGAGGAGGGTCGGGTAGACGGCGTCGGCAACCGGGTTGGCACCGAGTCCGAGCATTGCCACCACCGCTCGCCGGACGAACTCGTTGCCGTAGTTGCCCATGAGCGCAGTCGGCATCTGCCACCCGTTGACGATGCTGGCCATGGCGAGGATCGAACGCCGGAGGTGCTTCGGACCCTCAGTGCCAATGGTGCCAATGGCCCGAGCAGCATCGGGCGGGCACGCAGACGTCGACCAGGTCGACGACGCCGCGAGGCCCACTCGAGCCATGCGAGTAAGGATGGACCAGTCGCTCTGGTGGCTCCCATGCTCGGCGAGCAAGGAGAGCCCGAGGGCGAAGAACTCCTCGCCGGAGCATCCGAGCACGGCGCGAAGCGGCGGGACGCTCGGACGCTCTGGAACCTCGTGACGGCGAACGGCGTCGGGGAAGAGGGGATGGACCTCCATGGCGTCTTGGAACCGGTGCGCAGCGTCGAGATCCGTTGGTGACGTCGCCGTCACGCGGCCGAGCAGCCAGCACACCGCACTCGTGACCGAGATGCGCTGATACCCAGGAGGGAGGTCTCCCGTGTAGGTATCGCGGCAGATGGCGAAGGTCATCGGCGCTGCACCAGAGGTGCGCGAACCTGGGGCCGCCACGACCTCGGTGAACGCATCGAGAACCGGGAACATGACGAAGTCCTCAGCACCTGGGAGCGACACCAGCCACGGCGTTGCCGCCACGTCGAACCACCCTTGCGAGTAGAGGGTGTCGAAGTTGGGTCGCACGACGCCCTTGAAGTCACCGTCGGGGAAACTCCGGAGGTGCACCAGGGTGTTCATCGGCCCTCGAGTGGCGCTCACGGTAGTGGTCGACACCATGGAGCGTCGGGTGAACTCCACGAGGACGAGGGGGAAGAGGTAGCAGTAGGCCTCGAGGACCACCGCATCGGCGTCGAGGACTGCGGACTGGTCGTGCACGGTGGCTCCTAAGGGCGTCGGCGACCACGGCCCTTCAGCCGTGCTCGCTCTTCGAGTCGTCGGTCGAAGACTGCTTGTCGGGCAACTTCGTCGAGGTAGTTCGTCACTCGCTCCGGGCTGACCGCACCGGCTGCGAGCGCAGCAGCGATGGCGCACCCCGGCGTGTCGTCGTGACTGCAGTCGCTGAACCTGCAGGTCGTGGCGAGGAGGGCGAGATCGGCGAAGGTTCGATCGATCCCCTCGCCCTCACCAACGGCCGCGGCCTCACGGATGCCCGGGGTGTCGATGAGGACACCACCGCCAGGCAGGGTGACGAGTTCTCGGTGCGTGGTGGTGTGGCGACCTTGGCCATCTCGTCGCACCGCCGTCGTCGCCAAGTGGTCGTGCCCGAGGAGGAAGTTCGTGATCGTCGACTTCCCCGCGCCTGACTCACCGAGGACGACGACGGTCTTGTTGCGGACGAGAGCAGCCAAGTGGTCCATGTGGAGTCCGGTCACCGCGGAGACCGCCAGGATCTCCTCCCCGGGGAGACCTTCGGTGGCAACCGAGAGCACGGCGTCGAGATCGTGGGCGCAGTCAGCCTTGGACAGCACCACCACCGGTCGAGCGCCAGAGTCGTGGGCGATCACGAGCAGACTCGCGAGTCGGTTGAGGCGCAGTTCGGTGTCGAGGGCTCGAACGACGAGGACGACGTCGACGTTGGCGGCGATGGCCTGGCGAGCGTCGCGACGGTACCCTGACCTCCGGACGAGCTCGGTCGTGCGCTCGAGCACGATGAGGTGCTCTCCAGAGACGACGACCCAGTCACCGACGACCACCGGTGATGGACCCGTCGTCTCGACGCGTACCGTGCCCGCTTCGGTCTCCACGCTCGCCATACCGCGGTCCAACCGGATCACCCGACCGAGCACACCCGGCCCGGCTGCAGCTGCCTCGGCTCGTCGCTCGGTCGTGCAGAGGAGTTCGTCGAGATCAGCCATTGCTGGTCGACGTCATCGTGCGGTGCGGCATGGGCTGAGGCTACCTGCAGGCCCACCCGTGGCACCGCCAACCGCTCCTGCCTGCTAAACCGAAGGCCAACCTCGCAAAGGAGTCACCATGTCCATGGAGTACCGCAACCTCGGTCGATCCGGCCTCAAGGTCAGCGCCCTCAGCTTCGGCTCGTGGGTGACCTTCAACACCCAGCTCGACACCGGCTTGGCCGCCGAGTGCCTCTCGGCCGCCCGTGATGCTGGCGTCAACTTCTTCGACAACGCCGAGGGCTACGCCGCCGGCGAGTCCGAGCGCATCATGGGTGCCGCCATTCGCGACCTCGGTTGGGCCCGTCACAGCTACGTGGTGTCGACCAAGCTCTACTGGGGACTCCACGAGGGTGTGGTCAACATGAAGAACACCCTCAACCGCAAGTACCTCTCCCAGGCCATCGACGGCTCCCTCGAGCGCTTCGGCCTCGACTTCGTCGACCTCGTCTTCTGCCACCGCCCCGACCCGCACACCCCGATCGAAGAGACGGTGTGGGCCATGTCGGACATGGTCAGCCAGGGCAAGGCCCTCTACTGGGGCACCTCGGAGTGGTCGGCTGGGGAGATCATGGCCGCCTACGCCATCGCCGACAAGCACCACCTCCACAAGCCCCTCATGGACCAGCCGCAGTACAACCTGTTCTGGCGTGACCGGGTCGAGAAGGAGTACGCCCGCCTCTACAGCGAGATCGGTCTCGGCCTCACCACCTGGTCACCGCTGTCATCTGGTCTGTTGACCGGCAAGTACTTAGACGGGATCCCCGAGGGCAGCCGTGCCACCCTGCCGGGATACGAGTGGCTGAAGCACACCCTCACCGATGAGACCAAGAACGCCAAGGTGCGCGAGATGAAGCTGATCGCCGACGAGATCGGCATCACCCTGTCCCAGCTCGCCATTGCCTGGTGCGTGAAGAACCCGAACGTGTCGACGGTGATCACCGGAGCGTCGACCCCAGAGCAGGTCGTGGAGAACATGTCCGCCATGGACGCCGTTCCGCTCCTCACCAAGGAGATCTGCGACCGCTTGGACATCATCACGCTGTTCTAAGCCACCAGCGCTGCACCGCACACAGCCCCGCTCCCTCGACGCCCGTCGAGTGGGCGGGGTTGTTCAGTTCTCGAGGTCTGCAGCCTCGATTTCCTTCCGAGAGATGCCGAGGAAGAAGAGCACGGCATCCAAGTACGGCACGCTGATCGCGGCGTCAGCCGCATCGCGCACGACGGGCTTGGCGTTGAAGGCAATTCCGAGCCCAGCGGCACCGAGCATGTCGAGATCGTTCGCCCCGTCACCAATGGCCACGGTCTGGTTGACCGGCACACCGACCTGCTCAGCGAATCGCCGCAGAGAATCCGCCTTCCCCGCTCGGTCGACGACGGGCCCGATCACCTTGCCGGTCAGCACCCCGTCGACCACTTCCAAGGTGTTGGCCGCCACCAGGTCGATCCCGAGCCCTCGGGCAATGGGGTCGATGACCTGGGTGAAGCCACCCGAGACGATGGCGGCGACGTAGCCGAGACGTTGGAGGGTTCGCACGAGGGTTTGAGCACCGGGGGTGAGCTTCGTCTCCGCGGCAACCTCGTCCAGCACAGTGGCGGGGAGCCCAGCGAGGAGGCCGACGCGCTCACGGAGACTGGCCTCGAAGTCGAGCTCGCCGGCCATCGCTCGTTCGGTGATCGCCGCAACGGCGTCCTCGCAGCCACACTTGGCCGCCAGCGCGTCGATGACCTCGCCTTGGAGGAGTGTCGAGTCGGCATCCATGACGATGAGGTGCTTGGCCCGACGGTAGAGGCCGGCACGTTGGACGGCGAGATCCACCCCGAGCCGTCGAGCCGCTCGGATGAGCCGAGCCCGAAGCGCCGCGGCGTCGGCCACGGCCACGGTCAGCTCGTAGGAGGTCACTGGATAGGACGAGAGGTGCATGATGCGCTCGACGGTTCCGCCGAGGCTGGCGATGGTCGAGAAGATGCCTTCGAGCGCCTGGGCGGTCATCTCGGGGGCTACCACCGTCACCATCTGGCGGGCCCCGAGGCTCTCAGCCACGGGATCGCTGTAGCGAACTGCGGTCACGCTGATGCCAGGCTCACGAGCGAGGTCGGTCTCGGCCAACCGCTCGAGGAGCGCGTCGAGATCGGACTCTGCTGGCGCGTCGATCTCGGCGCAGAGGAGGAGCTGCCCACGAACGGTGATCTGCTCGATATCGGTGATCTGGTGGCCGAGTTCACCGAGCGCGTTCCACAGCAATGCGCCGACGCCTGGACGGTCGGTGCCCGACACGGTGACCACAATCGACGGAGTCTGCGCCATGGCTCAATGGTAGGACGCGGCTCGAGGGTCCTCGAGCGCCCTCCTCAGGTGAGTGGCGGTCCCCATTCGCCGTTCGGGTGAAGCTGGCGAACGATCTTCGCCGGCACCCCAGCGATCACGCAGTAGCTCGGGAACGACCCACGCACGACGGCCCCAGCAGCGACCACCGTGTGGTCACCGAGGGTCGTTCCCGGCAAGACCACCACGTTGGCACCGAGCCAACTCCCTTGGCCGATACGCACCGGCGCTTCGACCGGCCACTGTCGACCAATGGGTTCGTCGAGGTCGGTGTAGGTGTGGTTCTGGTCGGTGATGTAGACGTAGGGACCGGTCTGGATGTCGTCGCCGAGTTCGATGGACCAGTGCCCGATGATGTGGCTCCCCCGGCCGATGATGCACCGCTTCCCAATGGCCACGACGGGGTTGGTCACCATCTGCTGACCCGGAGCCATTCCTGCGGTCAGGCAGACGTTCGGACCGATGAGCGTCCCGTCGCCGACCGAGAGGTAGTGCTCGTTGTAGATCGACCCCTGCGGCCACAAAATGGCGGCACCATCACCGAAGTAGGCGAATTTGCGCCCGGCAGGGTCGTTCGGGCCAATGGTCCCGAGATCGACAGCTGCGCTGCGAAGGAACCGCAGCAGTCGACCCGCGCCCCGGCGAATCGGTTGGGGGAGCCGACGGATCCAAGTCACGCCGCAAGGGTAGTTCGGGGGGCAGCGACGATCGCCCGCAACCACTCGTTCCTCCACCGTTGACGGCGCTATTGGACTCCAGGGCACCACGAACGTCGTCCACGGCGAAGACGATCTCAGTCGATGCTGATGGGCTCGTCGTCCATGGGGGCGAAGACCTCTGCTTCGGTGGGCGAGAGGTGCTCACGGACCCGAGCATCGATTTCCTCGATGAGCATCGGGTTCTCCATGAGGAACGTCTTGACGTTCTCTCGACCTTGGCCGAGCTGTTCACCTTCGTAGGTGAACCAGGCTCCAGCCTTCTTCACGATGCCGAGTTCAACCGAGACGTCGAGGAGGGAGCCTTCCTTCGAGATGCCCTTGCCGTACATGATGTCGAACTCGGCCTGCTTGAACGGCGAGGCCACCTTGTTCTTGACGATCTTGGCTCGGGTCCGGTTGCCGACGACCTCAGTGCCGTCCTTAATGGCCTCGATGCGACGGATGTCGATGCGGACTGAGGCGTAGTACTTGAGGGCCTGGCCACCACTGGTCACCTCGGGGGAGCCGTAGATCACACCGATCTTCTGGCGCAGCTGGTTGATGAAGATGAGGATCGTCTGGGACTTGGAGAGGTTGCCGGTGATCTTGCGCAGCGCCTGGGACATGAGGCGAGCTTGGAGGCCCACGTGGCTGTCTCCCATGTCGCCTTCAATTTCAGCCTTCGGCGTCAGAGCGGCGACCGAGTCGATCACGATGACGTCGAGCGCTCCCGAACGGATCAACATGTCGGTGATCTCGAGGGCCTGCTCCCCAGTGTCGGGCTGAGAGATGAGCAGGTCGTCGACGTTCACGCCGATCGCCCGTGCGTACTGAGGGTCGAGGGCGTGTTCGGCGTCGACGTAGGCAGCGCGGCCACCGAGGCGCTGGGCTTCGGCGACGACGTGCATGGCGAGCGTCGACTTCCCCGATGCTTCGGGGCCGTAGATCTCGACGATGCGACCTCGGGGCAGACCACCGATACCGAGCGCCATGTCGAGGGCGAGTGATCCGGTGGGAATCTTCTCCACGTTCATGTGGAGGTTCTCACCCAGTCGCATGATCGAGCCCTTGCCGAACTGCTTCTCGATCTGCCCGAGTGCGATGTCGAGTGCCTTGTCCTTGTCGTCAGCCATCTGCGTGCCTCTCTCTCGTGTCATGGGTGCACCCTAGAGAAGAGGTGTGCCACCGACCTTGCCGGCATCCTGCCCGCTCCTCCACCATAGCGAACAGATGTTCGCTTCTGGTGCATCTCCCCCGAAATCACCGAACGCCGAACATCCACCCCTCTTCACGGAGCACGAGAGTGCGCTCCTCGTCCGAGAGGGCGAGGAGCGATGGCGGCGAGAAGTGGAGCTCCCACTCCGCCTCAGCGAATTGAGCGAGTCGTTGTGCAGTGGTCCGCACCTGCCATGCATCACGGACTTCACCGTTTGGCTGACCAGTTGCGAAGAGCCCCGGCCAGGTCTCAGCGATCACAACCGAGGAACTCCGCTGGGTATCGAACGGCCAGACCGCTGCGTCGAAGCGCCGAACCAACTCGTCGATGAGCGGAAGCCCCATGAGCACTTGACTCCCTACTGATCCCGCGCCGAGCAGCTGCCAGTTGGTTGCCAGTCGCTGTCCACTGGCTCGCTCGGTCAGCCGGAAGCGCTCAAGGGGATTCGGCGCTAGCCCTTCGGGCACGGCGAGCGTTGGTGAGAGTGCGGTGAGTTCTCGTCGATGTGCTGGTCGGCCCCAGAACAGGGCGGTCGTAGTCGCAGCGTTGATGGCGTTGGCCACGTTGAATCGATTGTTGGCGTTCGAGTCGTCGTCAGCAATGCGGCTACAGACGAGTTTGCGAACGCCTTCGGCCGAGCAGTCCGAAGGTCCCGAGCCAGTGCCACGGTGGAGGAGTTCGGCGAACCCGCTCGGATATCCGAGCGAGAAGTCGACGCCGACCATGACTCGTCGATGACTCCCGAGGAGACGGTCGATGGATGCCACCAACCACGCAAGCGCGTCGGCGCGCGTCGGGCAGTTGACGAGGTGGTCGATGACTCCTGTTCGGCAATTCACCTGGGCGATCCAAATCGAATCCTTGCCCCGGCGAGGCGTTGCGGCGGCACTCCAGTCGACGATGATGACGTCGTCGAACACTTGAGGTCAGTCGAGGTTTCGGCGCAGGAGGTCGAGCGCGCTGATCGCGCTGTACTGTCGAATGCGCGCTCGGTCACCAGGGAGCCGAAGTCGCTCGGCGAAGGGTGCACGCCCCGGCACCGCGACTCCCACGAAGACGGTTCCCGGGTCGAAGCCATCCTGGGGATCAGGTCCGGCCACTCCAGTGATGGCGAGACCGCAGTCGCTGCCGAGTGCCGTCGTGGCGCCAATCGCCATCTGGATCGCTGCGGCTTCTGAGACAACCGGTCCTTCAGGGACGCCGAGGAGGTTGAACTTCACCTCGCTGGCGTAGGAGACGATGCCGCCGCGGAACCACGCGCTGGCCCCGACCACGTCGACCAACCGGGAGGCGATGATGCCACCGGTCACCGATTCTGCGAGGCCGAGCGTCAGCCCTCGTGCAGTGAGCGCTCGAGCAACGGCGACTTCCATCGTCTCGTCGTCGACGCCGAAGATGATGTCCCCGAAGCGCTCAGAAATGACGGCACGGATCTCCTCCTCCTCTACGGCCACGAGAGCACGAGCGTGGTCGAGGTCCTCACCACGAGCGGTGATGCGCACCTTGATGCCCTCGATGCCACTCGCGAGGTAGGCAATCGTCACGGGGAGCGCACCGGATTCCAAGTTCTGGAATCGGCCGTCGAGCGCTTCGGCGAGACCGGATTCTGAGGCACCCCACGTCCGCAGCACCTTCGACGTGATGGTTCCGGTTCGGCCTTCGGCAGCGAGTCGGGCATCGAGGTCTGGGGCGATCGCTCGCTCGAACATCTCCGCCATCTCATAGGGCACACCGGGGACGGCGTAGACGACCTTGTTGCCAACCGGGCAGATGAGCCCCGGTGCGGTCCCACGGACCTGGGGGATGATCGTCGCCCCTCGTGGGACGTCAGCTTGGCGAGCGTTGTTCTCCGGCATCGCTCGTTGGCGCGCATTGAAGAACGAGGCGATGACGTCGACGAGAGCGGGGTCGCGCACGAGCTCGACGCCCATCACCTCGGCGATGGCCTCCCGCGTGATGTCGTCCTGGGTTGGCCCGAGTCCGCCGCAGACGATGACGCCATCCGCTCGGGCCAGAGCGGTCCGCAGCGCTCGAACGATGCGGTCGTGGTTGTCGCCGACCACTTGGCCGTAGTGGGAGTCGACACCACGAGCGGCCATTTGCTCTCCGAGCCATGCGGCGTTGGTGTTGGCGATCTGGCCGAGGAGCAGCTCGGTGCCGACGGCGAGGACTTCGACTCTCACGACGATGCACCCGCTCGTAGACCGTCGACGACGTACTGCCAGAAGGTGAAGAGGGTGAGCGCCGCTGCCAGCCAGACCGTCGCGAGGTGGAGCCAGTGGAGGTTCTTGGTCGGCGGCAGGCAGACGAAGGCGATGGCGAAGTCCTGGACGAAGGTCTTCCACTTCGCTGACTGTCGGGCCGGAATGGAGATCCCTTGGCGACCGACCACCGATCGGTAGACGGTCATCGCGACTTCACGGAGGCCGATGATGATGATGGGGAGCCACGGCAACTTGCCCTGGGAGGCCACCACGATGAAGCAGGCCATGATGACGACCTTGTCGATCAGCGGGTCGAGGAAGGCTCCTGATCGAGTCGCACCTTGGCGTCGAGCCACGACGCCGTCGATGCCATCGGAGAAGGCGACCAGTGCGCCGACGCCAGCAGTCGGCCACGTCGCCCCTTCGTGGAGGAAGAGGTAGATGAAGTAGGGCGTCAGCAGCAGCCGCCCGACCGTGATGGCGTTGGCTGGCGTCAGCAGCGCCGATGGCCCGTAGTGGGGTTCCTTGATCGTTGTTTCGGTCACTGTCCATCCCCCACGACGACTGCTTCGAGGTCGGTCCCGATGGCCGCCACGAATTCCACTTCCACCATCGTGCCAGCCTCGAGGTGGTTCGGCACGATGATGATGCCGTCAATTTCGGGAGCTTCCCGATGGCTCCGGGCTCGACCGGGCCGGTCCACGACCACGAGCGCTCGGGTGCCGACGAGCTCGTCGCGCTTGGCGAAGGTGATGGCGTCTTGGAGCTCGCGAGCCTCTCGAATGCGCTCGGCCACGAGATCAGCGGGGACCTGACCCGGGAGGTCCACGGCGTAGGTGCCGTCTTCTGGCGAGTAGGGGAAGAACCCAGCCCAGTCGAGTTGCGCTGCCTCTAAGAACTCGAGGAGGGCATCGTGGTCTTCCTCGGTCTCTCCGGGGTACCCGACGATGAAGCTCGACCGGAACGCGGCATGAGGAGCGAGGGCCCGGATCGCGGCGATGCGATCGAGGAACAGTTCAGCGCTGCCGTAGCGCCGCATGGCGCGGAGCATGGGGCGAGTCACGTGCTGGAGCGAGAGGTCGAAGTAGGCAACGCCACTGTCGATCATGGCGGCGATCAGGGCGTCGGTGAGGCCCGAAGGGTAGAGGTACAGCAACCGAACCCACTCGACTTCACGCCGGAGCGCATCGAGGACGTCGAGGATCGGCTGGGTTCCAGCCTTCGGACGGGCGTCGGCGAAGTCGTCGGGGTTGCGATGGTCGCCAGCGCTCCGGTCTCGACCGAACGAGGCCAGATCTTGGGCGATGAGGACCACCTCTCGCAGCGGCATTGTTGAAGCGGCCTTCAAGGCAGCGACTTCCTCGAGGAGGGACGTCACCGTTCGCGACTGCTGAGGTCCACGGAACGATGGGATGGCGCAGAACCCGCAGATCCGGTCACAGCCCTCCGCCACCTTCAGGTAGGACCACGGTCCGTTCCGTCCGCTGCGCGGTAGCTCGAGGAGTTCGCTCGTGCGAACACCGTGGGAACGCTTGCCGAGCATGACGGGCACCCGCTCGGTGAGCGACTCCCCGAATCCCGCCACCAGATCGACCTCGGGGAGTGCATCGGCGAGCTCGTCGCCGTACCGCTCGGCCATGCATCCTGTAACGACGAGTCGACTCTCATCGGTTTTGCGGTCGGCGAGGTCCAAGATCACGTCGATCGATTCTCGGCGCGCCTCATCGATGAAGGCGCAGGTGTTGACGACGACGAGGTCTGCGGACTCCGGCGAAGATGCCTCCTCGTAGCCGTCTCGCTGGAGCTGGCCCGTCACCTTGTCGGAGTCGACGTGGTTCTTCGGACAGCCGAGGGTCTCCACCCAGTAGGTCTTGGTCACAGCACTCGTCCCATCTCTGTGTCCCTCGGTGCACCCGTCTCCAGGACTACGACCTGCCAACCTACCCGCTCGGGCTCGCCGAACTAGCCTCGCCGACGATGCTCACCGCCGATCACCCAGCGCGCGACACTTCCCGATCCGACGCCGACCATCCAACCGGCCGCCGAGGTTCACCCCACCTGATCGCTCTCACCGTCATCGTGCTCCTCGGAGCGGCTCTTCGGTCGAGGGGCCTCCAGAATCACGACCTCTGGTACGACGACGCCTGGATTGCGCTACCCGCCCACCACTCGTTCGTCGACGCGCTTCGACTCACGATTTCGAGCCCAGGGTTCGGCGCTCTGGCACACGTCTGGATCCTGCTCGATCCCCACTCGACGCTGTGGACGCTCCTCCTCCCCTTCAGCGTGGGTTGCGCTGCCCCCGTCGCCTTCTACTGGCTGGGCCGCGAACTGCAATTCGAGCGCTCCTGGGCACTGGGAATGGCCCTGTTCATCGCGGTCTCCCCAGACCCAATTCAGTACGCAGCGCGATTCAAGTCCTACAGCTGTGAACTGCTGTTCGGCGCAGTCCTGCTCGCGCTGACGCAACGGTACCGTCGCACGCGATCCCTCGGGAACCTCTCGGTCTTCGGCATCGTTGCAGCGCTGGGCTCGGTGACGGCCGCCTCGATCATGATCGTGGTCGTTGGCTGCGTCGTGGCTCTCATCCTCGAGCAGGTTCGGCACCGCGGTGTCGACCGAAGTCTCCTCGCGGTCGGGGGGAGCCTCGGGATCCTCTGCTTCCTCATCGCCGTCGTGGCGCACCATGCCGAGCCGAGAGACCTGCACGAGTTCTGGTCGTCCACGCACACCATGATGACGTTGCCCCCAACGCTCCCCGGTATCTCAGCAACCGTCTCGACGTCGACGATCTCCTACCTCCATGGCGTGCTCGGCCTTCCGATTGGCGTCGCCGACCTCGCACGCTCGACGCTCACCACGACTGGACTGTGGTGGCATGCCGAGGTGGCACTCGCCGTGGTGCTCGTGGGCGCGATGGTGGGGGTCCCACTCCTCCAGTTCATCGCCGGCAGGAAGGACCTCCGCCTCCTCCCCTCTGCCACCGTGCTCTCGATCGCCATCGGCGTGTGGGCCCTCGGGATCTACCCGCTGGGCGGCGGCCGAACCGATTCGTTCACCTACGGATCCTTCGCAGTCCTGGCGTTCTCCGGCATTCGAGCAATCGTCGCTCGGCGGTCACTTCCCATGGTTGCCCGACGAGCGATCATTACCGTGGCCTGCCTTGGAACGGTGCTCCTCGGCATCCACTTCCAGGCCTGGTACCCACGCCAAGACCTCCGAACCATCGTGCAGGAGGTTCGTGCTTCAGGAACACCGTCGGACTCCCTGATCGTGTCCCACCGCAACGCCTACACCTGGGCCGTCGATGACCTAACCCCAACCACCATCGTGGTGGACAAGAACGCACCGGAATCGGCGGACGTCGGCTACTACGTCGCCTCGATCGATCCATTGGTCTCCTTCGAGGGTCCAACCGATCCCGATGCGTGGGCCGTCACTCCGCCGCCGGGAGCCAAGCGAATCTGGGTCATCACGACCACCAACCTCAACCTCTCGCCATCGCTCCAGCACTTCACCGGCCGGTCAGCTGCCACCCCAAGCGGCGACGAGGCGGTCGTCGCTCTCGGCCTCAACGGGTGGAGGGTTCGCTCGATCCTCCATGCACCAGGAGAGATCGCCTTCCTGCTCACCCCGGGGACGCGATCGTAGGAACCGATCGCGTCATGGACGCGGCGACGCTCTGGTGAACGTCGCAATGTGCGGAGAGACAGGGATTTGAACCCTGGGTCCGTCTTTCAACAGACAACTCATTAGCAGTGAGTCCGATTCGGCCGCTCTCGCACCTCTCCGGGCGCCCCGTTGGCCATTCGTTGGCCAATTTGCATAGGCTCAACACGTGGAAACGAAGCGTCCGTATGGTAGCGGATATCTGAAGGAGACCGCTGAGGGCTCCAATCGGTGGCGGTTGCGCATCGATCTCGGGCCTGATCCGGTGACGGGGAAGCGTCGGCGTCGGATGTGGACCTTCGAGGCCAAGGGTCTGAAGATGGCCAATCGGAAGGCCAGTCAACTGCTCGCCGCGCTCGAGCTCGAGGAGCCCTCAGGCACGCAGATGTCGGTGGCGAAGTTCTTCGCGGAGTACATGGTGTTCTCGGCGTCTCGAGGACGGGCGCCGACGACACTGCACCACTACCAGTTGGCCTTCGATGGATTCTTCTCGTCGGCGATCGGCGCCATCCCGCTCGCCAGCTTGACGACGCACCACCTCGATTCCCTCTACGCCGCAGCCATGCAGCGACCGAAGCCCCTGTCGCCAGCCACCGTCAAGAAATACCACGCGGTGATCAGTGCAGCCCTGAATCAGGCCGTGCGGTGGAAGTGGCTGAGCACCAATCCCGCGCTCCACGTGACCTTGCCGACAGCCACCATCAAAGAGCTCGACGTCCCCACTCCCGATGAGGTTCGTCGGCTCATCGTGGCTGCGAATGAGCGCAGTGCGCTCCTCGGGGCTTTCGTCCTCGTCGCAGCGGTCACAGGATGCCGGCGAGGCGAGCTGGCGGCGCTCCAGTGGAAGCACCTCGACGGCGATTCACTCCTCATCAATTCCTCCGCCTACGCCGTCGGCGGCGTCCGAGGCGTGAAGTCGACGAAGTCCGGTCGAGAACGACGGGTGAACGTCGACGCACCGCTCCTGGAGTTCCTGAAGCAGTGGAGGGAGCGCTGCGAGGCGCTCGCCAGCGAGTTCGGCGTTGACTACTCCGATGCGTGCTTCATCTTCTCGAGTCGACCTGATGGTGCGTCCCCGGTCAACGTCGACACCATGTCAACGGCATTCGTTCGCATCGCACGATCGTGCGAGCTGCCCCACGTCCACCTCCACTCGCTCCGCCACTTCGCAGCGACCGAACTGATCAGTTCCGGCATCGATCCTCGAGCAGCGGCGACACGACTGGGGCACGCCAATCCAGCGCTCACCCTGCAGGTCTACGCGCACGCAACCAACGAACGCCTTCGTCACGCGGCCTCGATCGGCTCCAGAGTCCTCGAGGGGCTCCCGACACCTGAGTGATCAAGGGGCGTTGTTCGGCTCGACGTAGGCGGCGAGATCGGCTGCTCGAATGAGCCAGCGAGCACCGTGCTTGCGTCCAGGGATCTCTCCTCGCTTCAGTCGCTCCCGGACGGTGTAGGAGGAAATGCCGAGGTACTGCGCTGCCTCCTCGGGAGTGAGGAGTTGGGGCAACGGGTGGTCCGGGCTTCGACCGTGCATTGGTGAACCCTCGAGGCGGTCTTTGCTCCCAGACTGCGAGCGGACATTGATCACTTGACAGCCTCGGGGCACGCTCGGTGAACGTGGATCCCTGACGGACGGCAACTCCCCGACTGCTGCAGCTCCACCCCCATTGGCTCCTCGATGGAGAAATCGAGAACAGATTCAGCAGCACCTGCAACTATGAACGTGATCGTGGTGGCATCGATGGGCAATCGCATGGCGTCTCCTCCTGAGGGCGAGACATTCACTCCTCACTAGGAAGCCACCGAATTGCGCCAAATTGGACAGCACTTCGGGAGAAATCTTCGGAGGCCCCTCTCCTGGGTCCTGAATTTCAATGATTCTGTGCATCTCGCGTCCGTGGACCGAGCGGCGCGAGTGCGCCGTCGGGCACGGCGAGGCCTGACGGCCTCGAGCGTTCAAGGGGGAGGCTGGCAAACTTTTCTATACGTCCTCAAGAGAAGAGGTATGGGCGGAGAATCAGATCGGGATCAACTCCACATCGACCGAGACAGACGGACCGAACTGAGACGCACCGGAAGGCCCGGCTGGTGAATCTCTGCAGCTCCACCAATATCGTGATGCCGGATATCGAAATCCACCGCAAACCAATCCTGCTTACCGATGGAAATCCTCCCTGAACGGTTCTGACTCGTGGGGATCAATTGATCGAGATCAACTCTCGGTTGTGTTCGTAACGCACGATGCGATTGTGGGGGAAATCACTCGCACTATCGAAGAACACAAGTTCGTCGAAATTCGCGGACTGGTGAATGACGTAATCAAATCCATGGAAGCCCCGACGCTGAATTGCGATCGATCGCCTCTCGAGCTTGAACACGACACCAGAGTGACTACTAATCTCCGCAACCGCAGTCCCATTTCGGAACTTCGTCAGCCTCTCGTGAATGAGAAATATACGTCGACAAACCTCGCCTCGACCGTGTGCGAGTAATTCCCCACTCGTCATCACTTGATCGGTATCAACATCGGCCGATCGAATTGCAACCTTCGTGAGCGTCTCGTAGCTCCCATCTACGAGATCTTCATTATCGTGTCAATGGCCAATTTCAAGTACCCGCTGGTGGCCACGAGAAGTCCCCACCCCTCGAGCGCGGATTACTTCTTCTTTGACGAGAACTGGCCTCCCCTCGAG
>Ga0208745_1000130_pt1 | contig 27645 bp, 39 predicted proteins | sample CryBogCBH23Jun09_FD_184622 | JGI IMG/M metagenome (GOLD analysis project Ga0208745, IMG submission 184622) | Freshwater microbial communities from Crystal Bog, Wisconsin, USA - CBH23Jun09 (SPAdes) | ecosystem: Environmental > Aquatic > Freshwater > Lake | place: Crystal Bog, Wisconsin, USA... | reverse complement strand
CCACGTTGGCCACATGCTCTGGGTTCTCATAGTCAAACGGGTTCTTGGGTTGGCCACCGGCAGCCATGTGCGATTTGCGCAATGCCAGAGCGGCTTGCATCTCGTCGATGGTTGGTTCTTTTACATCGCCTCCTTTGGCGTAGCCAAGTCTTTTGCGCATTGCTTCTTCGTAAGCTTTCATTTGGTCAACATACTGTTGGTCAATCGGTTCACGGATGATGTTCATCTTGGCATCGTTGAATGGCATCACGGGCTTACCAATGTTCCGTTGAACAGAGTTGTTGTATGACCGCGGCGCCAAGATTTCCATGGGCGTGATGTAGCGGGTCTTGCCAACCAACTCAGACGGGATGTCGTGGCCATAAGTTGGGTGGGGCGAAATGCTCTCACGCAGTTCACGGGTTGGGTCAAACTTGATCACGGCATTACCACCAGCGCCAGTCTCGATGTTGCGCAACTCAGGGTGACTGATCGCATAGATGATGTCGTCCAGCTTTTGCTTGCCGCCGGGGAAGTTCTTCTCCTTGCCCAACAAGCCAATGATCTTCTTGCGCATGCCAGAGTTCATCGAGCCATGCAGCATCACGTCGGCTGGGTTCTCAAAGCCGGGGAACGTAGGATAAGGAACATCTGACTTGCCAGTGGTCGTGGCCACGTTGCGCATCAGGTGGTTCAGCATCTCGATCTGCTTAGGCGACGACTCATGAGGCCGGTGGTGAGACAACACGGCGTCCAGCATGTGAACCGCATGATTAAGCGACTCAGGCGACATCTTGTGGTAGTGGCCATAGACAGCCCGCTCAGGGTTCTCTTCAGCCAAGCGCTTGACCACGTTGAACATCCCAGCACTTGCACCCAAGTCACTGGCCCAGCCAGCAGGGTGGCCGTAGGCGCCGTAGTCCTTACCGCCATACAAAGGAACTGGAGTGTCCAGCTTCTCGCCGCCGATAGCATGGAGCGTCTCACCGGCTTTAAGCATTTCTAAACCGAGGCGCTTCTTGCCCTTTGAGGGAACGACACCACCGCGGCTTGGATCACCGGGCACACCGACCGTGTAGGAGCCGAGCAGCTTCTCATAGTCGATCACAGGCACATCGGCCTTCTTGGCGCCTTTGATGGTCACGGGCAGGTTCTGCTCTCGAGCCAGTTGCTTTTGGATTTTCTTGTTTGGGTTGTCGATGCCTTCGATCTGACGAGCCATGCGCTCTGCATGAGCATTGATCTCGGCTTGGCTGAGTGATGGTGCTGGAGGGAAGTGCAAGGCCTTTTCCGAGCCGCCTTTGGCAAAATGGTTTACGTTGCCTCCTTGGGCTTTTGTTTTGGCGGCAAACGCTTTGCCTGCCTCACTTAATTCATCGCTGTGCTTTAAGTCAAAGTCTTGTCGCGCTCTTGCCAACAAATTTGATCCAATGCCTTGACGCTGCATGTTTGATTTAACGTAGGCGTTTTGAATGACGGCAGACTTGGGTGTTTCTCCGTCTGTCATGAATTGCAGCACCCCAACTGGCTCATTATTTTGGTATGACAAATATCTGTACGAATTAAACTTTGGATGCGAGTGCTTTGCCTTGGTAATCTTGAGTTCGGGCGAGTTGTGCAAAACGTGCTCTTCACCGATCATCTTTGATTGACCGGGGTGATGCAGCAGGTCGTGCTCTGGAACTCTGCCACCCTCAGCTTTGACCGGCTTCTGGTTAAGGACAGCTTGCCGCATTTCTTCAATCGTAGGTTCCACGTTGCCTCCTTGGGCTGCATGTAAATCGTTTTCGTGTGCTCGTGCTGGGTCAAACGCCGCAAAGCGTGAGCGCAGTACTTCTGGCTCTGGAAACATGTGTTGTGTTTGAATGCCGCCAAGATCAGTCATGTCATTGACTTCAAGACGGTCATATCCATGCTTAGGCAATTGCTTTAGCAATCCTCTTTGCCATGGAACCCCCAATTGTTTGGCTAAATTGTCGTTAAAAAACCCATGATTGTTTGGATGGTTTGGCTCTGTATCAGACACAGTTAATTTCTTGCCTCTAGCGACTAAAGGCATAACATTTGGCCCAGCATTACCGGGGCGTCTTTCTGACTCTGCATAAATGTCCGCAATTTCCGGGTCTTCTGTGGCGTATGTACTGTGTCGATTGCTTTTTTGAAATGCAGGAAAATCGCTTTGAGTCCCGTGATATAAAGGTTGATCCAACAAAAACCCAAGCGCTTTTGCCCGCTCGTCTGGTGTGTTGTTCTCATGCAGACCCAGCATCTTGATGGCGTTGAGTCGAGCCAGTTCCAATGCCTCAGAACGGGGATACTTGGGTTTGGTCATGCGTACCTCGGGGAGTTTTCGGCATTATGCCAAGCCACGATGACTGTGGCAAACACAATGCTCGAGTCCAGTTTAACTGGGGCTGTGGATAACTTTGCAGTCCAGTTTAACTGGATCAAGCCGCATAAGGATTACCACCTCGGCTGCGGTTGTATATTTCTGCGTCCTCAATGTCATCGCTGTCCACGCTGTCGTCTCGTGGAAAATCAATGGTGATCCAGCCTCCGTCACGCAGGTAGCGCAGGCCTTGTGAGATGCAGTCAACGAACTCGTCGTGTTCCGTCCCCTTGGGGAAGGAGCATATCTGGCTCACCATGCCCTCAGCCCATGCACGGACGTAACCCTTACGCTGGTCAGACTCGGGCACCCACACACGGCCAGCTTTGATGATGTTGGCCACAATGCTCAGGCGTTGGATCTTGTCGGCGCGGCCGGGGTTGTATGCGTGGACGGGTAGACCAGCCTGTTGCAAGTCCTGTATCAATGAGATGCCAGCCGACTTGTCCTCCACCAGCAAGAGGTCGACGCGCTTCTTCTCTTTGCCCTCGCCGTACACGACTTCGAACTCGTCGATTACTTTGGGGCGCAGTTGGGGGTAGGTGAGGTGGTCTTGCCAGCAGTCGATGACCATGACACACATCCCACCGTCGAGGGGCTTGAATACGCCCAGAGTAATGCAGCCAGTTGGATCGTTGTGGGTCTTGTCGCTAGTGGCACAGTCGTAAGACTGGATGATGTACTCGAACTTGGGGAAGGGCTTGTGTCCCGGCCAGAGGCGGAACCAGTCGCGCTTAACAATGCCCCCTTCTTCGGGGTCGATGATTTCTGCATGGATTTCCTGCCTTCCTAAGTTCGTGCCCTCGTACTGGAGAATCTGCTTCTGGAACGATGGCGCTAAGTTCTTGATGTTTGAATACGTCGAGGCGCGTGTGATCACCACATCATCCCCCTCGCGGCCAACCAGATCCATGATCAATGGCTTGGGCTTGGGCGTGGTGGTGACGATCACCTTCGTGCGCTTACCCAGCCGCACCGAGAACATGATCATGTCCCACGACTCTTGCAGGTAATCCCATGCGGCCAACTCGTCGCACCATGCGCCGTGCCACTGAGCACCACGGAAGCGGTCAGGCTCGCTCGCTGAGATGCCTTTGATCAATGAGCCATTCTTGAGATACAACTCATGCAGGCTCTTGTTGTAGCCGTCCGGTTCAACCAGTTCTTTGGGGATCACGGACAACAGACCTGACTCACCCTCAAAGCATGTGCCGCGGACGTCAGAACTTGTGGGCGCCGCCACCAGCCAGCGGGTGTTGGGGTTTTCCCATGCCCATTGACCGATAGTCTCGGCAGCCGTGCGTGTCTTACCTGCTCCGCGGCCAGCCAGCATCATCCAGATCGACCAATGATCGCCAGTCGGCTCGATCTGGTAGTCCATGGCCTTGTTGTAGTGCCAATCCATCCACCAGAGCCAAGCAGCCCTATCCTCAGCCGACATCTCGAGGAACTGCTCCTGAGTCTTCGGGTTCTCAAGGATGTCTTCAATTTTCATTGGCGTCTAACTGCTTCTTGAGTTTCACTGCCTTCTTCAACTCGTTGAACAGGTTCAAGTGAGTCTCAATGATGATCGGTGTATTGCCATCGCCCATGTGCTCGTGGCGGGCCAGCTTGGGAACGTGGTACTCAATCACGCTCTGAAACATGTCAAACGCCTTCGCCGGGTTGGGGGGAACAATGAACTCCCCCTTATCGTTGAGCACACCCCGAGCGACTTGGTCGAGCCATTCAGAGAGCCTGTGAGCGTTTCCGTCAACAAATGAGGCTATGGCCTGTCTTGCGTCAGAAGTCGCCTTGTTGGGCGTTCCACGCGCCCTGCCGCCTAATCTAACACCCATGATTACATCTCCTTCGCTAACTTCGGCTACTTTAGCCGTGTGACTGAATTTGCCCTTAGTTTAACTCGATGTTTATTTTTCTTGCAAATCAACGCATTTTGAGGGTGTTTATTTGATCCACGATCCATTGGGCATCATTACGCATTGCTTCAAATAGATGCCAGTCTTCTTTGTCTATCTTTCCTCCTGCGTTGTACATGTCATAGGCGTTCTCGTATACGCTACGCAGTCTTACGTTTATGCGCAGGCATACTTCCATGGGCAGGTGTACATCCCATAGCTTGGTGATTGCGTCCATTGCTTCTGTGAAGCTGTCGTCGCATCCAGTTGATGTGTAGATGCCGAAGACGTATTCGCCTTGATCGTTTACTTTTTCTTCGGTCGGGATTTCGTCGATTTCGAATTCAATTGCTTTGCTCATTTCTCACTCCTTTTGGTTGCGTTTTTGGATTCTTCTCTATGCTTGTTCAGTATCTCTTGTACTTTGTCCTCTACGGGGAAGACGTATTCGTGTAGGAACTGGGTGCTGAGTATTCTGTACATTGCCATGGAGCCAGCCCAGTTTCCTTGTTCGTCCTTCATGTTGTTGGCGGCGATTAGAAGTTGTTCTATGGAGTCTGGGTGAAACTTCATGTGTTCTTCTCCTCTTTGGAAAACGTGTCGATGCAAAGGCAGCCGCGCTCCATGCAAGCGGGATCAAGATCAGGGATGTGCTTGTTGATAGCCTCGGCAATCTTTTGGCGCAGCAAGCTTGGGCTTGCGTGAAACAACACCGCAATATCCATCAGATCCTCAACGAGTGGTTTGGATTGTTCGTATCTCATGTGTTCTTACTCCTTAACTTGGCTTCAATGGTTTTGGCAAAGTGAATGTCCGTGTGCTGATGAGAAGCCGCACACTCAGCCACAATCAAAACAATCTCCTCATCCGTAAGCCCTACCCATTGCCGCTGTGTGTTCTTATAAACCTGCGAATAAACCCTATTTCCCGTTGTCACAAATTCGTGACAAGGGGCGCACAATTCGCCAATAAACAGGCCTTCATGCGTCTGGTTTATGCAATCTTTAACAATGCACTTCATGTTTTACTTTCTTTGTCGATGATGCGCAGGCCGTTTGCTGCTGCCAGCATGGTGCGTTGAACAGTTTGAGACTCGACGCGCTTTGCCTGCGCCTCAAGATCAAGTGCAAGACCTATGCAGTCCACAGTCCCTACCCATGTGCGCTGTGGTGACAACATTTTTTGAACATCCCCACACATTACTTTGATTGCGTTGTAGCCTTCAGGATTATTGCTGTCTGCAAGTTCATAAGCCTCTTGCATAATCCTGATTCTGATGGGTTCAAAGTCTTTGTTGCTCATCCACCCCACAGGCTCCTGCACAGGTGCTGCAAGGGCTTGCTTAATGGCGGTGATGGCGTTTTCCTGCCGCTTTCTTTGACCTTGAAGGGCAGGCGCATAGTCAGAATCGTCTGGGGCAAGTTCTTTCAACGACCTAAGCGCCAGCTTCAATGCTTCGTCTTTAGTCATGCTGTTTCTCCTGTTGCTTTTGCTGAAACCGAATAGCGCGGTCATACCCAATTACAGCGCAAAGTTTTGCATTTAAATCGCCAGTTAAATTAAATGCTTGTTGATAGTGCCCAGTAATTGCCAATGCAAAACGATGCGAATCTTGAATTTTTTGACTTACGTTTGTATCTTCCAACGAGTTAATCAATGTTCGCTCACAGAAAAAGTAATCTGGGGCTTCGTCTTTAGTCATGTGTTCTTCTCCTTTTCAACTGGCCCATTAAACAGCGCCATGCCCAGCGATCCAAGCATGACCGCCTTCAACTCTTCGCGCTCCTCTTCTGGATATTCACTGGCGACCTCATCCATGATTTTCATAATGTTGGCGGCCACTTCTTTTGCTGGAATTGGTTTTGCGCTCATATGTTCTTCTCCTTGGAATTAATAAAACCGTTCATTGGGGTCTGCACGTTTTTCCCATTCGTCTTTTGCTTGCGCATAAAAATCAGGTGCGTGTTTCTTTAAATACCTTGATGCCGTTCTTTTCCAATGTGTACGATTGGCGACAGCTTTGAATATCACTTCGTTTGCTGTCAGCAATTGTTTCCATGCCTCAATCTGCTGAGTTTGTTGTGCCATCACAATGTCACGTTGAGCAGACGCTTGTTGGTACAAGGCGTACAAAGTTTCGATCCTTTGATTGTTCTGCGCAATAATTTCGTCTTTGGTCATGTGTTCTTCTCCTTTAGTTTGGCTTCGACGGCTCGGGCAATCTCAATTGTGTCAATACTGTATTTCCTAAACTGCAAAAGATTCCAAATTTCCTCCTCAGTCAAACCAACCCATTCACGCTGGGGCTTGATCTCCTTGAGTATCTGCTTGCCGAGATTCGATTGCTTCTCGATCTCGTTGAATGCTTCATCCATTTCGGGTGTCCAGTCGTCCATGTCTTACTCCTGTGAAGTTCCCATGATCCTATGCTCCTGAAAGCGTACGGTTTTCTTTAGTTTTAAGTTTTCCTCTTTGAGTCTTTCCACTTCGCTTTGCAGTCGGTTTAACCGGCTTGACGCTTGGTCGATCCAGTCTTTCACTTCTTGCGGCATCTCGTAGAGCCTTTCTGGCGGCTTTTTCTGCGGCTCGCTCTTCTTGGCGGATACGCTCTTCTGCTTCAGCGAAACGGTGGACTTTACGGGAAGTTCCTGTTTTTTCAGCGGCATGTTTTGCCTCCTTTAAGTATTGGTCGGGGTCTGACAACCCCATGAATGGATTGACAGACACTGTGTTCATTGACGTTGTGAGGGTATGCGGTTGCGGATGACTTCACCCAATTCTTCAATGTTGACGCATTCGTCGGCCAGCTTGGCGCACTCTTCACGCTCAATCATGATGGCCCTCTTGGTTGTTTCAATGGCTATGGTCATGATCTCTGCCTTAGCCAGCGCCAGCGCATCGTCGAATTCTTGCTGTGTGAAGAACTTGACGGCGCCGTTATTGCCAAGTAGGGATCGAGCCAATGGGCTGAGTTCTTTTTTCATAGCGGTGCTTCCTCAAAGTTGTCCGGGTTGAACTTAGGTTCGCCCGGTTTGCTGGGCGGTAGTTGGGTTGGAAAAGGCCACATTATTTCTTCTCCGGTGGTGGTGGGATCATAGTCTCGCTTGGTGGAACCCAGCCGAACTTACGCCAGATTGTCTGCACATCGCTGCCCGACTTCCATTTGAAGTCTGGTGGGGGCATGCAAATCTTTGAGTGGGGTGGTAATGGTGTAATCATTCTGCTCTCTCCATTTGACGTTCTTGCTCTTTCTCGGACAACTGGCAACCGATCTCGTATGCCAAGTGTTCGATTGTTTCGGCGTCCAGAATCTTGATGACGTTAACGCCCTTGTACAAAACTTCTTCAATCACCACGTCAGCGGTGTAGGTTGCGAAATCCAGTTTGGTTTCGTATTCAACTACCACGGTGTCGTGGTTCAGTTCCATTTGAATTTTCATGGTGCTCTCCTTACCAATTTGATTCGATGGTTTTCAACATGTCTGCGACTTGTTCAGATATGTCGGTGAATGCCTCGAGCACGTCAGCATCAACGTGGCCGTTGTCTTTGTGGTTGGCGTAGTCGCCTTGAATCAAGATGCGATCGCCTGCCCAGCGCCCGATCATTGGGTGCTTAGGAAAGTCGCCGCCTCCTCTGCCGTTGCTGTTGGCCAACAAGGCAAACAACGCTGTGCTTGTGCTGCCGATGTGACCGACCTGCTCGTACAGCTTCAACCCGTTGTCGATGCTGTGCGGGTTAATGCGTTCTTTTTTGTCTAGGTTGTAGACCTCGTGATACTGACCCATAGCTGTCTCCTTAGCTGATGTGAACGATGGTGAAGTGGTCGCGCATGAATTGAACTGGGCTGTTGAACACCTCGTCCATGTATTGCTTGGCCACAAAGCCACCAAGAATCATGTTGTAGCAATCACGCTTGGCCATGTAATAGTCGTAGTTACGTTCACCTTCACGGAAGTTCGACCATTGGTTTTGATTGGCAAAGCGCTCAATATCGTCCTGAAGGCTGTTCTCAGAGTAATAAGCCTTGAAGCCGTTTAGGTCGTAATGGGCGATGAAACCAGAGCAAAGGTTCAAGAACTTGTAGCCGGTGTTGTTCAGCTTATTGATGTCTTTGCAGGCGGCCAGCACGTTCTTGGCAATCAGGCGTTTTTGGTTTTCGGTCAATGGTGTCATGATGTAGTCCAGTTAAACTGGGGCCGAAGCCCCGGGTTGATTAGCGGCTGGTGGTTTTGATAGAGAACACAGCGGTGGTCTTGGTGAACTTGTTGTAAAAGTCCTCGCCCATGGCGCTGATGAATGCGTCCTTGTCGAACACAGTGCGGTTGCATTCGGTGTATGTGCACTTGAACAAAGCACCCTCAAACACTTTGGTTTCGCCGTTGATTGCAACATCCTTCATTGCATCTTTGATCTTGTCGGCTTGCTTGGTCAGCGTGGCGATCTGCGCCAACAAGGTGCCGAGTTCGTCCGCGGAAGAAGGGGTGGTGGTGATAACTGTCATTTCGTTCTCCTAAACCTGCAACATCGCAGTGAGGAGAATTTTAACAACAAGTTAAAGAGCTTGTAAATAGATACCCGACTAAGTTGTAGGGTTAATTATTTTGCATGTACTCGATCAGGTCGTGGATCGTCCGGTTGAGTGCATCGTTCTCATCCATCTTGGCTATGGCCCACGCACGTTTCTGGCCGTGCCAGCCCATGAGACTGCCTTGGTGGCAGGACTTGCACAGAGCCACCACGGTGTACTGGTTGCCCTGCTTTGTGTGGTGGGCATCCGATGGGCCTTCCTGACCGCATACCGAGCAGGGAAGGCACTTGATCATGGCCACATAGGCACGTTCTCTGGCGTTCAGTTTGTTGTTCATGCCACGTTCCTATCCATGGCGCGATTGCTTGCTTCCGTTGATCGCCACACATCAATTCGAGCCTGTGCTGCCACTATGTGCCAACGTAAGCCTTCTGCGACCTCTGTGGCCGTTTTAATGGCCTTTAAGAGTTCTATGTACTCCGAGTCTGCATACGCTTCCATTTCCGCGGCTGCAACCGATTTAGCCCCATTGACGATGGCTGTCTTCATGAGCAGGGCTTTCTTGCTCTTGCGGAACTCTTCGAGGTACGTCAGTTCGGCCTTTGCTTGTGCGTATTTGGCGCCGTTCGAGTAGATGTACTCGATGGCCTTAAGGGGGTTGATGTCAGCGTGGTTCATGAAAACCTCGCAATCAATGCCGCATCAGCCAACGCTTGGCCCTTTGCTTTTGTTCCAAGGTCTTTCCATGTTGGCCACAACTGGATCGCCCTTGAACGTGCGGCGTCCTTGTCCTTGCCAATCAGCCCTGCGGCCTTTTTCCAAGCTTGGGGCGATGTTAAGGTGCTAGGCAGTCCCATAGCCCCGATAACGCCCATTACAGTCCCGCAGGAGTGGCCAAAGTTGAACATTGAGGTCACACCCTGTCCGGGCATTGCATGCACCTGCTCAATGTATACATGGGTGGCACAGCACGATGCAATAAAGTCGTACAGCGCAGCCGCATTGACTCGAGTGGCCATGCCGACTTTGTAGGTGGGCATGGCAGTCCATTCAATGGGCTGGCCGTCCTCCAACAGAACGATGGCGCCAGATGCGCCGCAGTCAATTCCAATGACTCTCATGCTTCACCTCTTGCTCGGATGGTCAAAACAGCGTTTAAATAGTAGTTATGTCGGCTTGATGCTATTTCGTGCATTTTCAGAAGTTCACCAAAAATGCGCTCACGCTCATGCTGTGCTACCAGTTTGGCAAACTTTACAGGGTCTAATTCACCAGCAACATAGTCACCATTGTTTTCAATAACCAAGGCTTGGTCATATAGTTTTGCAATTTGTTCGTCAGTCATGCTTCACCTCCTTCGGGAGTCCGTTGGCCTCTTGCTCGGATTGCGTTTGCAATGCTCCATGCCGCACCGTTTTGTGGCGGGTTTGATAAAAGCATGGTGTAGTCATACAGTCGTTTATCTGCTTCTTTTGCACACGCCTCACGTTCATGCTGTGCTACCAGTTTGGCAAAGGCTTTAAGATCATCATCATAAATACCGTCACAATATTCTGAGAAAAACTTATCAGTGCGCCGTTTTATGCCAACCTGTCTAGCCATCTCAATAATTTGTTCGTCAGTCATACTTTCATCTCCTTAACAACTTCTACCGTGTCCCAGCGTTCGCATGACACACGCATCACACGAGCCATTGTTTCGCCCTTAGCCGCCAAAGCAGTTGTTTTCTTGGCGACTTCCATGGGGTTGTCCCCCTTAGCAACTAAACGCCATTCTTTCGCCAGCGGCGTCTTTGTTTGGCCAACGTATTGATTCATTTCTTCCCCTTCAATTCAAACTGTGGGCAACGCTGTAGATGGAATCTCAGCGGTGGAATCGGCTTGCCCTTCTTGTCCTTCACGAATAGGCAATCACGTCCACTCAAGCCCTTGCATTCAAAGCACACACGGCGGTCATCCAATGGATTAGTCGATCCGCGGTTTTCACGGTCACGCACCATCATGTGATAGGCCAACTCTGTGGCCTCTTCTGGCGGGCATCCAGCGGCAACAAAGGCAGCCTTGCGCCGCCCCATCACCAAATAATCCATCTCTTCTGATTCGCTCATTCAATCTCCTAAATACCCTATGGTGGGCATAGAGATTGTAACATCAAGTTAAAGCGTAAGGGATGACCGTGATTAAAGATTTTTCTCGGTCGATGTCTATCGTGCCCTCACAGGCGATGTTCCAGTCGTCACCATCACGCTCTGAGTGGCAGACAACCATGATGGTCACTTCTTTGCACAGGTATTCTTTTTTATCAACGAACACACGCCAAGCGTGATCTGGAGTACCCCTGCCCGGTTGACCTCGAGACTTGTTGAACCTGATTTGAATGTGTGCCATCAGATCACCTCAGCTTGTGGTGGTGGGTTGGGGTTTTGCATCACGCCAAGATTCATGTGAATGAACTCGGTTGGTTGTTCAGACTGGTTGCGAGAGAAGCTGTGCGGCAGCCAAGAATTCGTGAGCACTAAGTCGCCGGGTGAGAACGTAAACACCACCGAGTTCGACGCAGCCGTGTATTTCGATGGATCACTTTCTCCGATGCTTGCATACACCTTCGCATGGCGGGGATCATGAAGCGTCATCGTGCATCCACCTTCGGGCACAGTTAAAAAGTAAAACGCCGTGACTTGAGTCTGCGAGTGAAGGTGTTGCTCCATCCCAGAATTCTGGTTGTGCCGTTGCATCCACATCTCCGTGAAGAACGTCACCAAGGGCGTCATGTTGTAGCCCTGCGAATTTAAGACGTTCCAAGCGGTCTGGGAGACGTATTGCGCAAATGGCTGTACCTCGGGGTCAAGGGACATGTTTGCGCCCATCTGAATGTCGTGTATGGCGTTGCGCGGGCCATCGACAAAGTTCTTGTAGGCAGACGCCTTGACGATGTCTAGGTACTCTGGCTTCTTAACCAAGTAAACCGAAGACGCAAAGTAACCAACCTCATCCAGCTTGTCCATAACCACTCCTGTTGTTGCTCAAAGATTGTAACAACAGATTACAGCAAATTCGTGACGCACCACGAGTCTTTGATTGATTATTGTTTACTTACTAATCCCTTATTTTTTTCTTATTCTTCACTTACTGGGTACTTTGCTGCTCCGAGGTGGACAGGCCCAGCCCTCCTGCGAGGGATAAGCCTTAACAGATTCTGCTCGTCGGAGTATCTGACCCGTCAGCCGTTCGATGCTAGGGCGCTAACTTCGCCACCCATACCCCTGTCTCAGCATCTTTCCCGTAGTGGGGGTGTCCCTGAATCGCTACCGCCAGTGCGCGTCCGATTCAGCGGGTAAGGCCACAAAGCAAAAAACCCATTGGTGAACGAGCTTTAGGCTTGGTTGCCGCATAAGAGCCTGCGTAGACAGGACATCCCAGCTTTGACGAAGCCCGCTCACCAATGGGTTTGCGGTTGCGTTTCTACGAACTACAACGGGTTACCAATCCGTTGATGGTTTGGATTATACACAGATAAAACTGTTGTCAACAACTTTTTTTAGGTGGGGTACTCGCTGCGTCTAGTGTCTCTTTATGTGCCCTGTCTAGAACAAGTAACCAGCATCCGCTTTCCCCCTAAATTGGTCGGGTCGTCTGGAGTCGAACCAGATAGACTTCTAACACACCCTGCTGTTTATTACGCACTCTAGAAGTTGCCGTTCAAGCAAGTAGCCACAGAAGAAGTTTTGCACCCAATGTGCAATCGTGCCACCACATCACGCTTCAACCCGAAAATATTGTTGGTGTGTGCATCGCAGGGTGTATCTGCACACGGCGACCCTTTCAGCTTTCGCTTACTCGCCCCCAACCCATTACCAACACGACTTAGGACTAATCATGGATGAACCCATATAAGCGTCAATCCTAATGCGTGTTGGTGTTGGTGGCTCACATAAAGCAGTGTTACCTAGGGGAATAGAAGATGAATTGACTCCACCGGCGCTAACCCGATGCACCACCAACAAAAAAATTATATCTCCATTATTTTGGCCACTACAGCAAACAGCCCGTTGTTTTTATGCAAATCGTTCGCATCCCAACCCTTCTCATCGGCCATGACGTAAGGCTTGCCAGTCTCCTTAGCAGTTGCCTCACCCACGCCCGACTCGTCGTTGTCAGCAAAAATTTTGACAGAGCCTTGCAGCTTCTCAGCAACCGACTTCATGTTGTTCGCAGAAAAACAAACAACAACCGCATCTTGGTGGCCAATCGATCTTAAAGCTTTCAAGAGCGACAAACCCGTTGCATAGCCCTCTACAAGCCATGCCCCTTGGTTCCGCGGCCCCATCCACATAACTGCATCTTTCGCCCGCATACCAAAGATCATTTTCTTGTGGTACTTGCGCTCATGGTCATCCCACCAGATCGTCTGGACGCCTTGCAAATCATTCGTGATGACGTTGCGCATCGGAACCATTAACCGGTCTTCTAGGACAAGTCCCATTTCGTCCGGCAAGCCCTTCATCTCGAGGTATGAATGGGAACGGCGATCGGCGTGTTTAAGCAACTCCATAGCGCGTTCTACGGCCTTTTGTTGCTCAGACTGACGCCTCTGTGCCTCGTGCTGCCTTTGGCGCTTCCAAGCGTCTTTATCGGCGTCTGTCCATGGCTTCGCGTTGGGGTCTTGATACCACTCAACTCGAGCACCTTCAGACCAGTTAAAAACCCAACCACGCTGGCCATCCCAAAAGTAAGCACCGTTGGTCGACCGGGGTTTGTCAACCGTCCCGCACCGGCGAATGCGCTCGGACGCAAACAACCGGTCGGGGTTGATCTCCACCCCATGGGCACGGGCAAAGTCAATGAAACTCATTTGTCACCTCGCTCTTTCAACATTTCGAGGAACACGTTTACATCACTTTTTTTCTGGTTTCCCTTCTTCCACTTCATGTTCATCTGCGTGATCTTGTTTTTAACGGCCGGTGTAATTTCAACTTGCGGAGCCGTACTGAACTGCCACGTCGTTTCTTGCCCCGTAATATCTTTATACAAGTGCCAAGCACGACCAGACTGCTTCTCAGGAGCGCTGTGCATCCGCGCATAACTGCATAACTGATGCCAAAGATGCCTCGCATCGTCTGCAAGTTTCTTTCGATTCTTGCCTTCGCCAATGAAGATCTCTTTCATCTCCCCCGGACGTTGTTCGATCAATGCTTGCGGCTTCTTCTCAAAACCACACGCCATGCAGCGCTTCGTAAACGGCTTGTACCCACACCGCGGGCAACCCTTCAGTTCGTAGTCATCATCCTTACGGATCTTCTTGTCCAGCTTCTCACCAGAATCCAACTGGGCCAGACCATTGAAAAAGATCTCGGTGTAGTCCTCGGCAAACCGGATGATGTTGCCCGAGAAGTCCAGCAAGATGCAGTCGGTCTTACCAGTCTCAGGCGATGAACGAAGTCCACGACCCCACATCTGAATGGCCGTCGACAACGACTTACGCAAAGGCCTTGCATCACATACACAACCGACGTCAGGCACGTCAAAACCTTTTGCCAAGGCCTCGACACTGATCAAGACCTTCAGCATGCTGTTGGGCTTCCTGTACTCTTTCAACAGTAGTTCACGTTCGGCGGCAGTTGTCTCCGAAGTAAACACCGCGGCCATGATGCCGTGGCGGGTGAACTCAGAGGCCAGTTGTTTGCAGTGAGCAATCGTCGCACCAAACACAATCGTCTTGCGGCGCTCAGAATAGCGAATCCACTCCGAAACCACATCCCCGACGATCTCCATGCCACGCTCGGCAGCCGCAACGTCAGTCCACTCACCGCCAGCGGTCTTAGCGCCGGTCATATCGGGCTTTGTGCAAGAGAAAACACGCATGGGCACCAACACCCCTGACTTTGTCAGTTCGTTCATTGTGGTGGCGTTAATCAGGTTTGAGAATATCTTTCCCAGACCCGGCGAGAACGGCGTTGCAGACAGACCGATCACAGCCGCCCCAGTTGACATGGCGTACTCAGTCCAGACCTTCAACTGAGTGTGAGCCTCGTCAACCACCAGCACATCCAACTGTGGCCAGTACTCACGCTTGGCGATGGTCTGTGCTGAGGCGATCTGGAGCAACTGGTGAGGCTGGCGCCTCCAATGATCCGCTTGAATCACGCCGTGTTCGGTCAGCCCATAGTTGTCGGCAGCGGCTGATGTCTGGTTGATCAGCGTGGTGCGGTCACACAAAAACACAGCACGTTTGCCTTTTTGCATGGCCTCGTTGCAGATACGCAAGCCGAGGTAAGTCTTTCCAGCCCCGGTGGGGGCCATGATCAACTGGTTCTTGTGGCCATCACGGAACCCTTGGCGAAGGGCTTGATGGGCGGCAGATTGGAACGGGCGTGGTTCAGGGAATGTAGTTCCATCATCACACCCACTTGGTGCTAGGACGTTGGTCATTTTTTAACTTTGTCGAGTTGTCGTTGGAGGGATTTGACCATCTTGGTCAGTTCGGTGTTGGTGTTAACCAAACCATTGTTTGTGATCTTGAGGTGGTGAATCTCAAGCAGGGATTGCTTCAGAAGTTTAGCGGTCTCTTCCAACACGTCATCAGCCTCGAAGGCTTCTTGCATGAACTCCAAGAATTCATTGTGCGCACGTTCAGAAGCACGAATCTCTTCGTCTGAGGGGCCGAAATCGTCCAGTTTAACTGGATCGTCAGTTTCAGTTGAGTCCAGTTTAACTGGGGCCTTGGCCTTCTTTTCGATATGCTTTTGCATATTCTTGGCTTGCTTGGCCTTGACTTCAGGATTGCGGATGGCGGCCACAAACGTGTCAGAGACTTCGCAAGCTATCGCAATTTTGATGTTGCTCAACAAACACCATTCAGCGTCATTCAACATAGTCTGAACGCATATGCGCTTGTCTTCGTTGGTGCGACGCAATCCATGATTTTGATTGGCCTTGAGCGCATACAAAATTGCTTCTCGGACAGAGCCAAATCTTACTTCGCAGTCAAGCGTCATGATCTTGGCGGCCTCGGTTGCATGGTAGCGGTGGAACCCGTCAGCCAGCCAGTAATTTACGCCATCAAAGAACACAACGCATGGAACAAACTGTGCGCCCCCACGGAACGCTTCAGCGTATTCCTTCACCAAGTCCATATTGATGGAGGCACGCATCTGTGTTCCACCGTCAATACGAATTTCACTAAGTTTCAATCTTTCCATTTTGATCTCCTAAAACACCCAAAAGCGGGCCACTATTTAACCCCAGAGGTCGGGGCGCAATTCTTCTTTTGTTACCAGTCCGCTTGTAGCGGCTTCAATTTTTCGTGCTAACGCTGGTGAGGCTTGACGGCGCATCGCAATCAAGAGCGCCAGCCACGTTGTTGTGATCCCAAGGTACTCAGCCATCTCTGACTTCGCCCCCCGGACATCGCTGTCAAAGTATTCTTTTAATGTCATAACAAACTCCCAAAGCCCGATTCTACACAAACTTCACGTTACAAGAAAACAACATCAAGAAAAAATAATTTGCAAGAAGTGTTTACAACTTGCTTTAATTTGATGTTAGAATTTCATCACGTTCAATTCGAACGGTTTAGCGCAGAGAGTTCTGCATTTAGGAGTGAATCATGAAGTTGCCAGTTTACATTTTCTTGTCCACCTACGCTTCAGTAGGCATCGACAACCTCGAAGACGCCAAGCCCGGCGATCTGATCCTTACCAACTTACGCGACTGGAACCCCGACTATCTTTTGGTCGGCGAGTCTGTCGTTGATGTTGACTTCCGCAAGAAGAGCGACATTGCCGCCGACATGGTGACCAACATCTTGAAGAAGAAGTCTGACCTCGAAAAAGACTACGAGGCCAAGATGCGCAAGATTGACGACCAACTGGCAAACATGCTGGCGATCACCTATGAAGCGTAACTACACCCCCTACGAACGTGTGATGTTCGTCGTTTACTTAGCGGCGTTCATCGTTTTATTTCTTGACCTTTTTCTATGGAGAAAATTATGAGCTTTTTTGTTGAAGACCGCGGTGGTTCTTTTGAGTCCACCCCTCCCGGCATGCACCTCGCACGGTGCTACCGCATCGTTGACCTTGGCACTCAGAAAACCGAGTACATGGGCCAAGTCAAGTTCCTGCACAAGATCATGCTGGGTTGGGAAATCCACGGCACAGACGACTCAGGAAAAGAGATCAAGATGCGTGACGGCCGTCCGTTTGCCATCTTTAAGAACTACACGCTGTCATGGAGCGATAAGGCCAATTTAAGGCTTGATTTGCAGTCGTGGCGGGGTAAGCCCTTCTCTAATGAAGAAATGCGCCGCTTTGACCTTAAAAACGTCCTTGGCGCGTGGTGCATGTTGAACGTGATCGAACGTGCTGGCCAAGACGGAAAGATGTATGTGAACGTGAGCGGCGTGAGTCCAGTTCCATCCATGATCAAACAAGCTGGTCTACCCCAAGGCGTGAACCCCAACGAGATTTTTAATCTCGAGGATCCTGACATGGACTTGTTTGCCAAGTTCAGCGAACACCTCAAGAAGAAGATTGAAGCCTCGCCTGAGTGGCAACGCCTTGGCATCAAGGAAGCGCCCCCAGAAGCCCCGCCTGAGCCAATGACAACTGGCTTTGTCGACGACATTCCGTTCTAAGGAGACATCATGTTTATTTCTAATGCACAAAAAGAAAACATCAAGATGGAAATCATCTCGCTCAAGGCGCGAATCAACGTGCAAGAGAAGGCCATGGAAGAGGCGGCCACAATCATTCGGTTGTTGAACAACAAAATCGAGTCTTTTGACAAGGGCGAGAAGAAAACGGGCTGGAGCCTTGAGAACCGCAAAGCCCAATCTGATCGCATTAAAGCCATGTGGGCCAAGAAGAAGGGGGCTTGAGATGGGGGTCGCAACAGCAGTGGCCATCTCGGCCGCTACTTCGGCCAGCATTACGGCACAGCATGCAGCGGAGGCTGCATCCCGCGCTGAGTGCATAGCCTTTGTGCCTACTTACCAACATGCAGGCGCTACGTTGGAGCAAATCCATTACTACGCCTATTGCGCACAGAAGCTGTACCCAGAGCCGCATGATTCAGACCGTGACATCATCATCATGCTCAAGGTGGCCTTGATCTTGATTTTCATTGGTGCTGGTGTAGGCGGCTACTTGGGCCGAGACACCTCTGAAGGCCCAGTTGAATATGCTTTTATGACAGCCGGTTTGGTGCTTTTGGCTGAGTTCATTTTGGCCGTTATTGTGGTGGCCTTGGCTTTTATATTTTTAGGATAATCAATGACAACAATTATTGCAAGAGCGGGAGAGCAAACGCACTGGTACGACCAAAAGGGCGCCCCTGCCTACACGGTCAAGGCCAAGGACGGCTCAGACCGGCCTACAACGCTCAGGGACGCACGAAAGATGAATCTGGTGCCCTCGGTCACCACGATCTTAAAAGTCGCCGCAAAGCCCGCTTTAGAGGCTTGGAAGATGGAGCAGATGCTGTTAGCGGCTATGACCCTTCCACAGCTTCCAAACGAGCCGGAAGTTCACTTTGTTCAGCGGATCATCCAAGACTCCAAGGAAACCGCCAAACGCGCCGCAGAGCGTGGTACGCGCATCCATGAGTCGATTGAGAAATACTTCTTGGGCGGCCATCAGGTTGAGCACGAAGACATGGCGAAGGCTTTTGACGAGAAGGTCACCAAGCACTTCAAACTCAAATCATTGACGCCGTGGATTGTTGAGAGTTCGTTTACTGACCCTATGGGGTTCGGCGGTAAGGTTGACCTCTACACAGGGATCGATGCCACCAGCCCCACAGGGATCGTATTGGACGCCAAGACAAAGGACTTTGACTACGACGATGACGTGCCCGCATACGATGAGAATCTCATGCAACTGGCCGCCTATCGTTATGGGTTGAAGTTGCCCTTCGCACGTTGCGCAAACGTGTTTGTGTCAGTCAAACGCCCCGGCTTAATTAAAATTCATGAGTGGGACGAGGCCGACCTCATACGCGGTTGGTCGATGTTCCAGAATTTATTGGCCTATTGGAAATTAAAAAATAAGTTTGGAGAATGAAATGTTAAGCGAAGAGAAAATCAAACAGTTGTACTTCAGTACCGATGAGCGCATGCCCGGAGCATTGGTGGCCGAAGAAGTTGATCTGATTGCGTTTGCGCATGAGATCGAAAAAGAAGTTGCCTTGGACTACGCCCGCAAAGAGCGTAACGCCTGCATTGAGTTTGTGGCTAGTCTGAACCCAGAGGTTGCCAAGAAGCTTGGTGAGAAGCGGGGCGGGATGTAAGAAAAAGACCTCCCCCAACACTGGGGGAGGGAAATCACCGGGGAGACAGCCGATGATCGAATGGATTCTTAAAAGCCTGTTGGTATGGCTAATTGCCTACCTGCTGTTGCCACTTCTTTTCCTAATAATCACATAGGAAAATTCATGCTTTCGGGTGTGTATGCTTTTTTCACAATGCCTGTGGCTTTAGCATACAACTCGTGAGCCTGTTCTGGGTGATCATGAACCCATTGAATAGGCATCCCAATGGCTGTTGCCAAAATAGGCAAAGGGATTGAGGCGGCAGCCATTGTTCCCGCAATCAAAGCACCAGTCTTGTCGCCTGCGTTATAGCGGTTGTAAGCATCCATGGCTTGCAAACCAGCGCCAGCATAGGGTATTACCTTCCCAGCGGTTCCAAGAGCGCCTGCCACGCGTGTAGCAGTATTTGCCTTTGCACCCAATGCCGCATCTTTCAATGCTTGTTGGGCAACAGTTTCTTCAGCCGTTGCTGCTGGCACCGCAACACCGCTTGGTGTGGATGACATAGGGCCAGCTTTAACAACTGGATTGCCTTTTGCATCAACCAGACCGCGAGATTGCAACTCATGCAGTATTTCTTGACCCTCTTGACCAGCTTGCGATAAACGGCTTGTCTCGGCGTTGAATGCCATACGAGCACGTCCAGTTGTACCAGTCTCTGGATCAATAGAACCATTCAGAATACGAGCCGTTTGATCTGGTGTTGGCATCAAAGAAGGTTTGGCAGCAGAAGCAATCTTGGCCGCTGAACCTTGTGGAACGCCAAACGCCTTTTCAACCATAGGAGTGAATCTGCTGGATGAGATGGTTTTTGCGCTGGGCAAGGTTGGTGTCATTCCCGCGCCAGATCGACCATACCCCAACAAACCACCAGCCCCTGCGGCTATGGCAATTGTTGGGTCTTGATAGGTGTGCTCATACGGCTCAGGCTCATCCAACATTGCATAAATGTTTTTCTCAGGTTCGCCTTCTTGTTGAGTAGGCTCTTCAGCCTCCAAATAAGCATTTGCGGCATTTTCAGCTTGTTTCTCTAGGTCAGCCATCATTGCGCCTCTTTAAAGCTGTTTAAGTGTTTTTCAGCACGTTTTTGTGCAATCTTGTCGAATTTGGCTTTGGTATTGGCCATGTCTTCAGACTGCATATAAATGTCATGCAATGGAGTCAAACTATTTTGATCAGTTCGTTTCAATCCATTGGCATACGCCTGATGTAGTTCTTGGGACATTTGGAACAGGTCTTTGTTTTGCTTCAGAGCAGCTAATGCAGCGCTGCCAGTATTACGCATCACAGGTTCTTGTTGCATGGCCAAAGTCATCTTGTCAGCACCGGCATTCTCTGGGTTAATGCCTCGGGCCACCATTGAGAAATAACCGCTGGTGGCTATTTTCTGCGCCAGCATGTCCGCATAAGCTTGATCTTTTGGATCAATCTTTGCATTCAGCCATGCTTCAACTGGAACATTCAAGTGAGCACCATACGGGCCAATTTGAATACCAATCCCAGCTTGGCCAGCAGCGGCTAGTGGGCCAGCTTGACGCACAACATTAAAAACTTTTCTAGCTAATTCTGGGCGCTGTTGAATTGCCTGAATTGCTTCATTAGTTGAACTATTAGCCAAATGAAACAATGCAGGCCTGTTCAAATACGATAAGGAATCGTATTCATCCTTGCGTGGTTTTTCTACGGCCGCGGCTTTGTCTTTGGCTGCGTTTCTCACAAACTCATAGTCGCTTGGATTGACCTTGGAAAGATCAGGCATTGGAACAGTTGCCGAAAAGATTGTTGGTTTTTTCGGTTCTTGTGGTGCTTGCGCTGTAGCCTGATCGCCAAACTTGACAAGACTGTTTGGGTCAAGTCCGTTGTTCCACAGATTGCCCTCTTCTTTGGCTTTCAAGGCGCCTACAGACATATTTTTGTTGTAGCCATTTGCCGCCAACACTTTGTCAGAAAGTAGATCGCCAAGCTTGGCTTTGGGATCGGCTTGCAACAGTTTTGCGCCATCATCAGCACCAAAGTGCCACATCATGCGGTGGTTCAATGCTGTAGGATCAATGTTGGCATTTGCCATGGCGCTGTGATGGTCGCCAAGCAACGCATAGTCATACGCTTGGGTGACGTTTGCATCTTTGCCGTATTGATCAGGCGTGGCACTCATGTTGTACTTGTCATGAATGCCTTCACGCGTCTTTTGCGTCATTTGACCGGGGCCAATGGCACTGGAAGTTTTGCTAGGCGCTCCAGTGGGGCTTTCAATGTTGTGGTTGGCATCAATCCATGCCTGCGCATTTGTAGCGTTCTGGGCTGGTTGAGTAGCCACGCTGGGTTGGGGTGCAGCAGGTGTTGGGTTTGCTTCTGTAGCCGGTGTTGGCGGCAGTGTGTTGAATCTTTGAGCATAAGGTGATTGCTCATACAACGCTGCAAGTCGAGCGTTATAAGTCGGCTGGTCAATAGTATGCGCCGCCAATTGTTTGCTCAGAATGTCGACTGCCTGAGATTGCGCTTGCAAATCTTGGCCTTGTTGTTTTTGAGCAAAGTCCAAAGCTTTACCAGCCGCTAATACTCGAGGCGTATTAGGTGAAATAGACGCAGCATGCTCATAAACATCCTTTGGAATTGGCTGTCCGGGATGTTCTTGTTGCCAACTATCAAGATAGTCAGCGGCTTTTTTGTTCTGGCCCATAACAGCGCTTTGAACACCCAATTGTGCCCGCATTTGAGCAAGCGGAATGGCCAAACGACGTTGTTGCTCAATGTTTTCACCTTGAGCTTCCGCAGCACTACCCAAAGAGGCTACAAAACCACCCAATTGAGGTTTGGCAAAACCAGCAGCAATCTTGAACCAGTTTGGCTGTTGATAACGCGCCTCAAGATCATCGAGGGTCTTTTGAATGGCATCAATATTTTTGCCGTATTCGTCGCCCAAACCTTCGGGATTTAAGTTGGAAAGGTTGGGGAACCCAGAAGCCATGTTTTGCTGTTCTTGACCCATGTCTTATCTCCGATATGTGGGCAAACCGCCCATGTGACTTGCGGATGCGCAACCAAAGTTGATCAATTTGTCAGCCTTGACAGTGCCGCCCTTAGCAGACAAATCGCCCCAATCAAATGTAGCGCCAGTGTTCTTGCAAATTGATGGATTGCACACGCAACTGTTGATGTATTTACATCCAGTTCCGCCACCATTTCCACCAGTTAATTTGGAAAAAGACTTGCCAATTTGCGAGATCAAACTTGGGCCAGTACCGCACTTGCCAGTGCCGCCAAACAAACCAGCAGCAGTTGAGCCAACGCTGGCCAAGCCAGACAAGGGCGACATGCACATCGTTTGTTTCGTCGATGTAGGAACGGTGTAGCCCTTCAACAAGTTCGAAATGTTCGACAGCTTGGTCAGTGGGTAGCACTGTTGGTTTTGCAGGATGGTCTGTTGTTGGCCACCCAGCGTAGACAAAGCATTGATGCAAGCCAGATTCTGCGTTGCAGCCTGACCAGCCAGAGTGCCCATACCAAGGCCAGCAGCCTGACGTGCAGCCGCTTGTTGAGCCGCCAAGTTGCCAGACGTTTGACCTGCTTGCAACAGATTCGTGTTGAAGGCGTTTTGAGCGCCAGCAGCGGTATTTCCCAACCCGGCAGCAATTTGGTTTGCCGCGGTTTGTTGGCCACCAAGTGTGCTGCCTGCGTTGATCAGGTTTTGCATTTGTGCCGAGGTCAAAGTTCCGGCTGTTTGGCCCAAAGTTCCAAGCAAACCTTGTTGCTGTTGAGCCAACGAACCAGCAGTTTGACCAGCAGTCAATGCAGTACCAGCGCACTTCGAAGCAGCGCAAGCGGCCGTACCAGCCAACTGGCCCAACAACGCTTGTTGCGACTGACCCAAGTTGCCAGCAGTTCCGCCCAGTTGACCCAGCAAACTTTGTTGCGCACCGGCAGCCGTCAATGCCTGACCGTAGCCTTGGCTTTCCATGCCAGCAATCGTGTTGTTTAGGCACTGCATGGCGTTGGCTTCAACCTGACCCAATACTTGGGCGCCACGTTGAGAGCCAAACTGACCAGAGCCTACAGCAGCAGCAGTAGCTTGAGGGGCCAAGTTCTGCTGAATGTTCCGCATGGCGATGTCAGACACGTTCTGCACTTGATTCTTCAAGTACGGATTCATGTAGCACTGAGCCAATTGACCGGGGTTATTTGTTGCGGCTTGTTGCAAGTAAGGGCTGGCAGCGCACAGACCACCGCGGGAAGCGGCTTGGTTGATCAAAGGCTGTGCAGCACCAACGATGTTGGCGTTCGTGCCTTTGTTCAGATAACCTTGTGCGGCACACAAACCACCCTGAGAAGCGGCGGCTTGGATGTAAGGGTTAGCGGCACCAGTTGCGCACAGAGAGGCGCCTTGGTTAACGTAAGGGCTGGCGACTTGAGTGCCGCTTGTGGCCAACGCTTGGTTGGCGTAGGGCTGCATGGCGCCCAGACCGCTGTTTTGAGTACCTGCTTGAATGTAACCAGCGCCAGCACCAGTGATATTGGTATTAGCAGCGCATCCCAAAAGGTTTTGGCCTTGCTGGAAGTTGCCTTGCTGCGCACCAAAGTTCTGTCCAACGGCGTTAAATGCTTGATTCTGAAGGGGTTGAGCGCCAACGAACTGACCGCCACTTGGCCCAGTTTGATTGATGCCCTGCGTAGCAAGGCAAGAAAGGTATTTGTTGTAATAACACGGCGCTGTCGTTGCCGTGTTTTGTGAACTTTGCAGGAGGTTGGCCATTTTTTAACCTTTCGCCATTCTGAGGTAATCAAGCGGGCTTTTCGCCTTGGGTGGAATCTTGTTGACAGGCGCAGACCGCTTGTGCTCTCGCAACTCTTCACGCATTTTATCCAGCAACTTCGATCCTGTCTTGTTGTCACCACCACCTAAAGCGCTAACAAATGCAGCCGGTAGCACATATTCACCGTCCGCAATCTTAGCGGGAACCGGACTTGCAGAGCCGCCATGAGCATGGTGGGGGATCTGATTGCGGAAATGCTCGAGCGCCTGAGCGCCTGCTTTGCTGGAGCCGTCACCCAACTGGGCCACGGAATCAGCGTCAATCACATAGTCACCATCGTGGAGCATAGCGGGGATGTCGTCCGACTGCCCAGTGCCTCGCCCAGCGGCGTAATAGCCCGTTTGGCCAGTGATAAATTCTGGGTGATGCCCTTCAGGCGCCTCGGGGTGATAACGCGCTGGAAGGCCTCCTTCAGCCATTCCGCCCATACCAACAACTGGGCCACCCATTAAATAACCGCGCAGGGCGGGGGTAATCGAATCATACAAGTGTTGCAATTGACGCAGTTTGGCGGCTTGAATGTATTTTGTGCTTGAGTCAAGACCAGTTGATGCGGGCGATCTCATGGGGGTTGGCTGAAAAGCCTTTTGCGCATCATTGAATACGCTTTGCATGGTTGGTGTGTTGGCAGAAACCAAGTCATCCACCGCATCAGAAACGCTACCGGCTCCAGCCATGTGAATGAGTCCGCCATGTTTTGAGGTTGGCATGATGGGTACTTCTTTATTAAAATCGGATGGAGGTATCAAATCTTTATAGTTGACTTCTTCCGGCTTCATTGCAGCAGGCGCTTGAACTGAAGTGCCCATAGCTTGCTTCAAATCGGGGTCAAGTGAATCATACAGTTGCCTCAAGTCCACCAGTTTGGCGCCATGCAAGGTTGGGACATACGACTTCAAAACCGATTCGGCATTGCTGAATGTCGGCATCATTGACTGCGCTTTGGCTTGCTGTTGCGCTTGTTGTAAAGCAGTCAATCCAGTCCCTAATCCTTGCAGCGCAGAACTGGTAGAAGCTTGATTGGAAGCAATAGTGGAATTTGTTGCAGCATTAGCAGCCGCCGAAGCTTCAGCAGCTTTTGCAATCTCGTCTTGAGTCTGCGTAGACAAGTCATTGATATTTTGGTTGGTCGTATCCAAACCGGCTTGGGTTTGTTGCTGGTAAGCATCTAGCTGACCTTGCACAGTTGCAATGCCTTGCTCATCCAAATTCTTGACCTGATCAATAGCGTCACCAAAACTGGTGCCCATGTCGGTCAAAGATTTTGCAAGATCAGCCTGAGCAGAACTTAGATTCTGGAAATCAGATTGTTGTTGGCCAGACAACTGACCAAAATCAGTTTTTTCTTGGTCAGACAAGTTGGCCACATTCTGGTTGGTCGATGCCAAGGCCTCGTTGGTGGCTTGCTGGTTGGTGTTGATTGTGTTAGTCAAACCACTTGTTGCAGCCTCAAGGTTGCTCTGGCTGGTGGCGGACGCATTATCAATCGCTTGCTGCAAGTTTCCAGTATCTTGGGCTTCTTGTGTTGCTTGTGCTTTTTGAGCATCAGAAAGACCATTAAACGCATCCTGCGTGGCTTGGTCAGATGCCGCTAACTTTTGGTCAAACGTAGAGGACAAGTCGCCAATAGTGGATGTCAGACCAGCTTGAACGGAATTGATGGCATCAGTCAAACTCGTACCTTGAGCCGCCAAAGCCTGAGCTTGTTGTTGTTGTTCCTGTGACAACTGACCAAACTGAGCCTGTGTATTTGCATCAGATTGCGCCAACTGATTGGTGAACTGACTAGAAAGAGCGTTTAAACCAGACTGATTTTCTTGCGCAACTTGGTTGATAGCATCGGTCAATGAAGCACCTTGAGCAGTCAATGCCGCGGCTTGTTGTTGCTGTTCTTGCGTTAACTGACCAAATTGTTGTTGTGTTTGTTGATCAGATTGATTCAACTGATTAGTAAACTGGGTTGACAACGCATTCAAACCGGCTTGGTTCTGCTGAGACACTTGGTTGATAGCGTCTTGCAGGCTAACGCCTTGCTGTTGAAGCGCTGCCACATCAGATTTTTCTTGCGCTGACATGCCAGACAGTTGGTTTTCCGTCTGTGCTTGGTTGTTTGCAACTGTGCCAGACAGACCACTTAGGCCTGACTGCAAGCCAGAAACTTGTCCAGTTAAACTGGATAGGTTGTTCTGCACAATCTGGTTGACCTGATCAGCAGTCATGCCGGGATTGGCGGCCATCGCAGATTGAATGTCGGCCTTTACTTGCGCTTCAGATAAACCGGGGTTAGCCGCCATCTGTTGGGCAACAATGTTCTGAACTTCAGAAGCCGACAAACCAGACGAACCAGAAGATGTTGGGATAGAAAGCGACAAGCCGCCGGTATCACCAGAAGTGTCTGTGTTGTCGTTTGTTGACGTGTCAGTTCCGCTTGTAGATTGAGAATCTGTATTGTCCAGATTTCCAATCGTGCCTAAATCAATTGTCTGGCCGGTTTTTGCAGCAGCCGCTAATTCCGCATCAGTCATTGGAGGTGCACTGCCGGGGACATTGGTCAATCCCGCCGTCATCGGGCCAGCAGGGCCAGCCGCAGTTAAACTGGGGTTTGAGAACACCAGATTGCCATTGGCATCAGTGGTTAGACCAGTTCCAGCCAGTGGATCATTAGAGGCTACTGTGGTTGAAGGCAATCCGCCACTTGGAATGGTGGTGTCAGGGCTTCCATTGTCTGGATTCAAGCTGGAACTGTTCATAGTTCCAATACCGCCAGTTTGACCGGCAGTAGGATTGCCAGCTAAATCTTTTAATGCGCCGCTGATCTGGCTGCCAACGTAGTTGCTACCAGCGCCGATTGCAGCATTGGTCAAAATTTGTGTTGGGTCTGCACCCTTCAAAGCAGCAGAAGTGGCGGCACCAGCAGCACCCGCCAAAGGCGATGACAATAAGTTTGCCCCATTCTGGCCAAGCCCGGAAGAAACACCGCTACCAATACCGCTGATCAACGCATTGGTTGGGCTGGCACCAGTCACCATATTACCGACTGTTGAGCCAATGGTATTTGAAATTCCAGTTGTTAGGCCTTTATTCTGACAGACAAGGCAAGAAATAGTCGGGGACACCAAGTTACTGACATTACTTCCAACCACACCGCCAACAAGACCCAAAGCACCGCTCTCGAGGGCTTTCGTGGGGTCTTGGCCAGATGCCAAAGACAAACCAGTCTTTAGTGCGGCATTCTTGATCGCCTGATCGGAAGGCATCAAGTTAAGGTTTGACAATGGGCTGGCGGCAGCATCGGCGGCTCCAGCACCCGCTCCAGCGCCAGCGGCTGTTGCGGCATCTATACCGGTGCCAATTCCAGCATCGGCTAAAGCGGCTTGAGTGGCCGCTGTACCGGCAGCATAATCACCAGCACCTAAAAGGCCAGCCTCCGCACCGCCGCTAGCTAATAACTCAGGCAATAACTCAGGGGCAAGCAACAATGCGCCAATACCAAGAATTCCACCCAAACCTCCACCAAAAAACCCACCGCCACCACCCCCCACCGCTGCCTTACTTGTGATGTTGCCTGTATTGGGGTCAACACTGTAGCCGTAATTATTGTCAAGACCACTTGTAATCCGACCTTGCGTGTCGTATGTGATCCCGTTTTGGCCTCCGCCGTAGCTAATCAAGTTTCCATTGTAGTCGTACTGCGCCTGCAGGCCGGGAATTGTTTCACTGTATGTGCCAATG
>Ga0208745_1000124_pt1 | contig 28467 bp, 27 predicted proteins | sample CryBogCBH23Jun09_FD_184622 | JGI IMG/M metagenome (GOLD analysis project Ga0208745, IMG submission 184622) | Freshwater microbial communities from Crystal Bog, Wisconsin, USA - CBH23Jun09 (SPAdes) | ecosystem: Environmental > Aquatic > Freshwater > Lake | place: Crystal Bog, Wisconsin, USA... | reverse complement strand
CCTCCGAATGGAACCGACGGAAGGCAGGCAGCCACCGGGGAACACCAAGGTCTTGATGAAGTCGTCGGCGAACTTGGCCCGGTCGAAGCTCCGGTCCTCAATGGTGATGGCCTGGAGGAGCATCAGCCCGTCGGGCTTCAGTCGCTCGGCGCAGGCGGCGAAGAAGGTGTCGTGGAGTCGCCAGTCGACCGCCTCGATCATCTCAATCGACACCAACTTGTCGTAGGTGCCGGTCAAGTCTCGGTAGTCGCAGTCGAGCACGGTGATCCGGTCAGCCAGGCCAGCAGCAGCGACGCGCTCCCGGGCGGTTGCGCACTGGTTCACCGAGATGGTGGTGGTGGTCACCCGACAGCCACGGTTGGAGGCGGCGTAGATTGCGAAGCCGCCCCACCCAGTTCCAATCTCCAAGAGGTGGTCGGCTTCGGAGAGCTCGAGTGCCGTACAGATCCGTTCCATCTTGGCGATCTGCGCTCCTTCGAGGTCGAAGGGGTCCTCACCGAAGAGCGCACAGGAGTAGAGCATCGTGGGGTCGAGCATGACCTCGTAGAGCTCGCCGGGTAGGTCGTAGTGAGCCCGCACGTTGCGCAGGTCGTGATCCGTCGTTGGACGCTGGCGGCGGTGCCAGAGGGTGAGCGGACCGAGGAGTTTCGCCGTCCACCAGTCGAGCGTCGACATCATGGGGTCGACGCCCCCCATGACCGAACGCACCACGCCGGTCAGGTCGTCAGTGTCCCACCACCCGTCGATGTAGCTCTCGGCGAAGCCTTGAGATCCTCGCCGAAGTGTGGCGAAGTAGGCGCGCTCGTCGTGGACGGTGACCGAGAGGGTTGGCGTTCCCTTCCCAACGACGAAGGTTCCCGAGGCGTCGGTGACGGCAATTGCGGGTCCCGAACTCGAACGACCGAGGAGCCGAGCGAGGGCTCGTCCGAACGCTGCGGCACGTGGCGAGGTCTCAGCCTCGGAAATGGGGGCGGTGGCCCGAGCGGGGCCATGTGGCTGGGGTTCAGTCACGGTGCTGCTTCTCCTTTGGATGGGGGTGGTAGCGAGCGCGTTTGGCGACCATGACCGCCGCGTGGGTGTAGATGGCGAGGAGGGAGCCGAGCGGGCCCCGGAGAGGTTGGCGGGCCACCATCGTCATGGCGCGTGGGGTGAGTGGCTCGAGCGTCAAGGCCAGACCTGTCGACAGCACCTGCTCGTCACCGTGAGCAACGGCAATCGACAGAGTGAGGTGGCGACCTGGGGCCCCGTAGGTGAGGTCGTAGTCGAGGTCCATGTCGAGGAAGGGGCTCACGTGGAAGGTCTTCGTGAAGTGGTGGCTCCCCGGAGACCCGACCACGTAGCAGTGCCGTTCGCCCCAGGGGGTGTTGGTCACCTCTGCGATGAGAGCGACGATGGCATCATCCGCATCGTGGCAGTAGTAGAGGCGGATCGGGTTGAACCCGACCCCCCAGGTCCGCACCTGCGCACAGAGCACCACTCGACCGAGCGGTCGAAATCCGAGGTGGGCCTCCACGAGGTCTCGAGCAGCGTCGTCGAGGGGACCAACGGTGTCGGGGAGGAAATCCTGCCGAGTCAGCGACACGAGCGCTCGCTTGGTCGTCGACCACCAGCGTGAGCGGTCAGTAATGAAGTCCAGCTGGGCAACATCGGCGAGCACCATTGTGATTTTCCGAGTGAGGAGATGGCGCGGCGCACGGAACCGCTGGTGACGGACCGTGCCTCGACCGAGGGTACCCAACGACAGGTCGGCGACGGCGGTCACCACGTTGCGCCGAGGGCCCGTGCCACCCGCACGCCGCTCGTGGCCCCGTCTTCGTGGAACCCGTGCGTCCAGTAGGCGCCACAGAACGAGATGCCATCCACCCCGCTGATCTCGCCGTGACGCTGCTGGGCAGCGACAGCGGGGCCATCGAGGATCGGGTGGTGGAAGACGAATTCGCTGAGCACGAGCTCGGGATCGATGTCACCGGAGCGGTTGAGGGACTCGAAGATCGGCGCGTTCGTCGGGAGCGGCTGCAGGGTGTTCAGGTAGTAGGTCATCGTGACCCCACCGGCAGCGCCGACCCCGTGGTGGTAGTTCCAGCTCGCCCACGCATGGCGAGCGCGTGGCATCACCGAGGCATCGCGGTGCACGGTGATGACGTTGCGAGACGAGCGAATGGCACCGAGCACCTCGCGCTCCGCTGCAGTCGGAGCGGCCAGTGCGGCGAGCGCTTGGTCGGCGTGGGTGGCAACGATGACGTGGTCGGCGCGATGGGGGGTGGGGTCGCCGGCAACGCTGAACGTCACGCCATCTGGCCCTCGGGTGATTCCCGACACGGGGCTGTTCAGGTGGATGCGCCCGGCTGCAGCCAAGGGGGCGGTGATGGCCTCGACGTAGGTACGCGCCCCGCCAACGATCGTTCGCCACTCAGGGTGGTCGGCGACCTGGAGGAGCCCGTGGCGCTCCAAGAACCTCGCCAACATCGTGACCGGCATCTCGAGGAACGACTCCGGAGTGGACGACCAGATCGACGCCCCGAGCGGGACGAGGTACCACTCGAGGAGTTCCCGGGAGAAGCCCTTGCGCTCGACGAAGGACCCGAGCGACTCCGCAGGAGCCAATGGATCTCGCACCAGCGCGTTGAGCGAACGGTTGAGCCGAACGATCTCCACCAACATCTTGAGGAACCGGGGGCGGAGGAGGTTCCGTGGTTGCGCGAACACGCCTCGGAGCGTCGCCCCCTTCCACTCGAGGGAGCGGGCGTCGTCACGCACCGAGAAGCTCATGTCGCTCGTCGTGGTCGCAACCCCGAGTTCATCGAGGAGACGGATGAAGTTCGGGTAGGTCGACGGCGCGTAGACGAGGAAACCGGTGTCGATCGGGAACGTCGCACCGTCAACGGTGACGTCGATGGTGTTGGTGTGACCACCGAGCCTGGACGCTGCCTCGTAGAGGTGCACCTCGTGGTCACCTTGCAGCAGGTGCACAGCGGTCAACCCCGAGATGCCTGAACCAATGACCGCGATCTTCACCCGATCGTCCTACCAGCCAGCGCCCTCACGCCCGGCCGCTCAGAGGGTCCGCTGGTAGCGTCGCTGCGTGACTCAACGCCTGAACGACCTCTCACCACGGGCTCGTCGACGCGCCATTGGACGCTCTGGAGCCATCATCGGTGCGGCCTGGGCGATCACCCTCACTGCCTACGGTCTCTCGCCCACCAACGTGGCCGGTCACTTCGCCACGCTGCGGGACCTCATCTTCGGCGGCCTCATCGTGGCCGTCATCTTGGGGTGGCAACTGCGCCGCATCGGTGCATCCGAGCTCCCAGAACTGCGAGCAGCCGAAGCCTTCGGCGTCGTGTTCATCGTGTTCTTGGTGCTGTTCTCCACCATCTACCTGTCGATGAGCCACGGATATCCCGGCAGCTTCGATCACCCGCTCGACCACATCAAGGCCTTCTACTTCACGGTGACGACCTTCGCCACCGTGGGCTTCGGCGACATCACGGCCAAGACCGACACCGCTCGTCTGGTCGTGACCGGGCAGATGCTCTTCGACTTGGCCTTCATCGGCGTACTGGCCAAGGCCCTCTTCGGCAAGGCCCACGCCGTCCTCGGCTCCGAGGAGCGCTGAGGCTCAGCTGCTGGCGAGCTGCTTGCGGAGGATGAAGCCGCCGATGACCTCGATGAGGCCGAGCACGATGAACCAGATGCCGATCAAGGTGGCGATCGTCGTCACCGACTTCTCGGGAACGGCCACCGTCACGATGCCGGCAGCGAGCGAGATGAAGCCGAAGGCAATCGGCCAGGTCCGGTGGCCACGGCTGCCACCGAGCATGCCGAGCAGCAGCGCAGCGATGCCCTGGACAATCCAAGAGATACCGATCAACAGGCCGATGACGGCGAAGCTCAAGCTCAGGTGGCGGATCATGACGATACCGACGACCACTTCCACGATGCCTGCGGTGACCGTCCAGGCCCGGTGCTGCTCCTCATGGTCGAGGGCGCGGACGAAGTTGGCAACGCCGCCCAAGATGAGGGCGATCCCGATGAAGATCGCCACCACGCTCAAGGCGCCAGAGGGGTGGGCCGTCAAGATGATGCCGAAGGCGGTCGTGATCACGCCCACGAGCAACTGCAGTTGCCACACGGTCTTGCCCGGCAGACCCATTACCTTCACGTTCGCTGATGCCACGGTGCTCCCCCTCGATTGCGGTTTCGCACCACGATAGAGAGGTGCGCCTCGAAAGCGAGGGACGGTCAGTGCGTGAGGGGTTCGGCGAGGAGCACCGGGATCACCCGGGTCGTCGCCAGCTGGTAGTCGGCGTAGGGGGGATAGGCAGCCACCGCCCGCTCCCACCACATCGCCCGTTCGTCACCGTCGATTTCGCGCACGGTGTAGTCAGCCCTTGCCGGTCCGTCTTGGAGCTCCACCATGGGGTTGGCGAGGAGGTTCTGGTACCACGCCGGGTGCTCAGGAGCTCCACCTTTGGAGGCCACGATGGCGTAGACCCCGTCGTGCTCGACGCGCATCACCGGCGTCTTGCGGAGCTTGCCGCTGGTCGCTCCGACGTTGGTCACGATGACGACCGGCATCCCGGTGTCGAGCAGGGTGGTGCCCTCAGTTCCACCGGAACCCTCGTAGAGGGCCACTTGGTCACGCACCCACGCAGATGGACTCGGTTCGTAGATCCCCTCAAGCGGCATGGCTCGACCCTACCGCCCGAGCACCACGTCGCCCAGGAAAGAGCCCGAGCCGTTCAGGCACACGCAGCGATCAGCGCTGCTTCATCGGTCGGCGACATCCACTGGTCGCGCCACGGTTGGCCCTCGAGCCACCCTGCGACGTCGTCCACGGTGTCATCCAGGGTGCGGAAGCTGAGGCCAGCAGCCAGCGCCTTCGCCGGGTCCACGTTCATCACTGACTCGGCATCTGGTCCAGCCCACAGCGGCAGTGCTCCAGGGGCGAGGCCATGGTCGAGGAGTCGTTGGCCGTCGGCCACGACGAGTTCGGTCTCTTCCGGAGCGATGATCGATGCCATCTGTTCGATCACCGCTCTGAACGGCAGTGCTGGCGTCGGCCCGGCCACGTGGAATGCCCCAGCCAGTTGCTGCTCGAGGAGGCCGAGGGTGAACTCGGCGAGATCTCGGGCATCAATCCACTGCAGGAGTGAGGCCTGCGGTCCGGGCACCAGCACTCGACCGCCACGCTGGAGCCGGGCGACCCAGTAGGGGAAGCGGTAGGTGGCGTCGTGGCTCCCAACCACGTAGGTCGGACGGACGACGGTGGCGTCAGCTCCGAACCGCTCGATGGCTCGACGTTCGCACGCAGCCTTGAGCGGCCCGTAGGTTTCGCCGGTGACGGCGGCATCGTCGGAGACGGGAACGGTTGAGAGCGAGAGGGTCTCCTCGGTGCCGAGCATCGGGCCACCGTCGCCGTAGGCAGAGATCGAGGAGATCTGCAGGTGGTGTCCACCTCGGCCGGCGAGGGCGTCAGCCAAGGCGTCGACCTCCACAGGTCGGTAGGCGATGGTGTCGATGGTCGCATCGAAGTGCCGGCCCTCAAGGGCAGAGAGGTCCGCCATGCGGTCCCCGACCAGGCGCTCCACGGTTGCGGGGAGATCGCTCGGCGTCCGTCCACGGTTGAGCACCGTGACCTGGTGGCCACGGGCCACCGCAGCGTGGGCGATTGCCCGTCCAACGAACGCGGTTCCTCCAGCGATCAAGAGCTCCACGGTTCCTCCTCGGGTTCGAGCGAAGCCTAGGTGCGAGGGTTCAGTTCAGTGCCCCGGTTCGACGTGACCCGACGGATCGACGATGTCCATGATCCCTTCGAGCACCCTCGCCAGCGAGGGAACGTCGTCGGGCGAAATGGCCTCGAAGACGAGACGGCGAACTTCGGCAACGTGCAGCGGCGCGAGGGCGACGACTGCTGCGGCACCATCTTCGGTGAGCACCGCATTCGTGCAGCGGCGATCATTGGCGTCGGCTTCTCGGCGCACGTAGCCGCGTGCTTCGAGGCGTCGGGCAACGTGGCTGAGGCGAGAGAGTGAGGCGTTGGTGCAGGCGGCGAGTTCGCTCATCTGCAAGGTGCGATGCTCCTGCTCGGACAGCATGGCCATGAAGAGGTACTCGAAGTAGGACAGACCCCCGTCACGCTCCAGCTGGGCGTCGAGCGCCTGGGGAAGTCGGGTCAGCACGCCGTTCATCGCCAGCCACAGCGAACGCTCCTCTTCGCTCAGCCACTCCGGCGCGGATCCGTTCGCTTCGGCCATGGCTCATGGTATCACTTGACATTTCAAGCAATAGGGAGCACAATTACTTGAACATTCAAGAAGTAGGAGTCTCGTCATGAGCATCATGAACCCAGCAGTGGCCGGCCAGGCCTTCGACGAGTTCCTCGCCGAGATCGCCACTCGAGATGCTCACGAGTCGTGGACCCCTGCTGATGGAGCAATCCCTGCGCTCTTCCTCTCCCATGGAGCCCCACCGGTCTTCGACGATGGCCTCTGGATCGCGCAGCTGTCCCGGTGGGCCCGGTCGATCCCCAAGCCCACCGGCATCGTGGTGGTGAGCGCCCACTGGGAGCAGGCTCCCCTCCTGCTCTCGGCAACGGCCGCCCACACACCGCTCATCTACGACTTCGGCGGGTTCCACCCCCGCTACTACGAAATGACCTACGACACCCCCGATGCCTCTGCGCTCGGCCAGCAAATCGCCAGCCTCATCTCCGACGAGATGCCCTTCGCCCAGGCGCCGAACCGGGGCCTCGACCACGGAGCGTGGGTGCCGCTCAAGGTCATGTACCCCGACGGCGACGTCCCCGTCGTGCAGCTCAGCCTCCCGTCACAGAACCCCTGTGCGCTGTTCGATCTCGGGCAGCGACTCCAGCCACTCCGTGACCACGGCGTCCTCGTGATCGGCTCAGGCTTCATGACCCACGGCCTGCCCTACTTGACCGGGGAGAATTTCCAGCACAACACCGTTCCCACCTGGTCCGCAGAGTTCGACCGATGGGCCGAGGAGGCCATCGCCGCCAAGGATCTCGACACGCTGTTCAACTACACGAGCACCGCCCCTGGCCTCCCCTACGCCCATCCAACCGTGGAGCACTTCACCCCGCTGTTCTTGAGCCTCGGCCTCTCCACCGAGGACCGCACCGAGACGGCAATCGACGGCTTCCAGTTCGGCCTGTCGAAGCGGTCGCTCACGATCTGGTAGCAACCGAGCGGGAGTTACCGACTCGGAGTAGTTCCCGTCGGCGAGGCGCCACCCATGCCGGGTGGTGGCCCGTACCCTGGACCACCGCCCGGCAGACCACCACTCGGTGGGCCGCCGTACCCAGCACCACCCGGGCCGGGACCACCACTAGGGAAGCCACCCGATGGGGAGCCACCAAAGGGAAACCCACCCGAGGTGCCGCCGCTCGATGGGAAACCGCCGTTCGGCGCGCCGCCGTGCGTCCCGCCACCGGGGAATCCTGCTCCCGGTCCAGCACCACTCGTGAGGCTTGCGTACGACCCCAACCCGAGAGCGACGAGGGCCACGAGCACGACGATGGCCGGGATGAGCTTGATACGCACCAAGGTGTAGGCAGCGAGGAGAGCGAGGGCGCCGAGCGCTGGGAGGTAGAAGCGGATGAGGTGGATGTCCTGTCCCGACATCGCCCCATGGGCGAGGGCGCGTGCCGGGGCACTGCTGCCGACCAGCCCTTGGCGCTGAGGGCCTCCGGCCCGAGTGCCGCCACCCATCTGGGCCGTCCAGGTGTAGGCGAGGTAGAGCCCCCACACCGACGCCCACGCTGCACCGAGGGTCCCGAGCACTGCGAGGTCTCGGCGAACGGCTGGTCCTTCAGTGCTCGACCGCCTCCGCACGAACCGGGCGATTCCCCAGCCAACGGCCACTGCGGCGAGGATGGCGAACGGCATGGCCTTGACGAGCAGCCACGGCATGATCGAGAGGTTGGGCCGAATGGCCGAGAGCGAGAAGGTGATCTCCCCTGCGGAGTACCCGGTCTTGGTCACGCCGCCGTAGATGGCGGCGTTGAAGGCCATGACCGCACCTAAGCTCACGGCGAGCGATGCGGCCCACACCACGAGGTCACGCCGAGCCAATTTCGCTGGACGAGCGAAGGCCACCACCGCGATCACGGCGACGATGAGCACGGCGATGTCGGTGTAGCGAATGGTGACCGCTGCCTCGAGGCACAGCATCGCCACCAGGCCAACTGCCGTGCGTCGCCGCCCAGCGTCGACGGCCAGCATGGCCCACAGCCCGAAGCCCAGACCAGCGGCGATGAGCGACGCGTCGGTGAAGGTCGGCATCGTGGCTCGCCAGGCGAACGCCATGGCCGCTCCCGAGGAGAGGTACGCGAGGACCGCCCAGGTTCCGCCGAATCGACCGAGCCAGCGGCGGCCACCCACGAACAACCCCGTCGCCCCGACCGCACCGTAGAAGAGCGGGGCGAGTCGGAGGCAGTGCGCCCAAGCGAACGGCACCGCGAAGAAGGGGTAGCCCGGGTTCTTCTCGCTGATCCAGGAACCGTTCTTCAGGTGATCCCACTGCGCGATTCCGGGAGATGCGGTGTGGCTGAGCTGGGCCAGAACCGCGTGGTACTGCGCCGACGTCAGCAGCACCCAACCATGGGTGAGCGCGGTGATGGACGCCCGATAGGCGTAGTCATCGGGTTCGAGCAAGGAAGGGGACTTGGCGAGCACGGCAATGGCGAAGCCAATGAACGCCACGACCGCCACGCCGATCTCGATGCGGAGGGTGCTTTGAGCGGGCTCCGGTGCTTCGCCATGAGGCGCGGAGGCGGGTTCTGCATCGGGTGCTGGGGGCTGGTGGGCTCCGTCGGGGAGCTCAATGATGGAAGCGTCTTCGGGCGTGGTGTCCATGATGGGCACCGTACTGAGACGAAGTAAGAAGAGGAGAAGACCTCAGTCGGTAGCCGGGGGCCCACCAGCGGGCTTCAAGACGGCCAAGACCTTTTGGTCGTCAATCCACCACGCCGCAATGGCGGCCATGAAGGCGAAGGCTGCGCACCAGAAGAACGGGGCCTTGTAGGCGTCGTAGAAGTGGTTCTGCACGGCGAGGGACTTCGGACCAGAACTTGCGATGATCGGGCCGACCGTCGCCTTGGCGGTGGTCACCTGTGCGGCCAGGATCGAGATCAAGACCGCGATGCCGAGCGAACTCGCCACCTGGCGCTGGGTTGAGAAGAGCGCAGAGGCTCGACCGGTGTCGGCGAAGGGAATCGTCGCGAACGCGGCTGCCTGGAGGGGAATGAACACGAATGCCCAGCACATGCCTCGAGCGAAGAGCACGATGCGGTAGTCCCAGAGGTTGGTGCTCGCAGACGTCCACAACAAGCTCAACATGACGAGTCCGGCAATGGTGAGACCCACCATGAGGAGTCGCCGAGGACCGACCTTCGGGTAGAGGTGTCGGACGATCTGGCTCATCAGGATCACGCCGAGGGCCTGAGGGAAGGTCGTGAGGCCGGACTGCGCTGCTGAGAGTCCGCGCACGGTCTGCAACATGAGCGGCATGAGGAGCACGAGACCGAAGAAGCTCGCGGTGGCGAAGATCGAGGTGATGTTGGTGGCTCGGAAGACCGACTCCTTGAAGAGTCGGAGTGCGAGCAACGGGTCGTGGCGTCGCTCCTCAACGACCACCAGCACAATCCCGAGAACGACGCCGGCGATCAAGAACCCGAGGACCCGCGGACTCGTCCATCCAACGAGCTCTGCCTGGTTGAGCGCATAGAGGATGGAACCGAGCGCTGCACCAGAGAGGATGAATCCAGCGGGGTCAAACTTCGACGTGGCGTGGTGCGCGTACTCCTTCAGGCGCCAGACCCCAAAGGCAAAGGCCAAGATGCCGAAGGGGACGTTGACGTAGAAGATCCAGCGCCATCCGAGCCCATCGGTCAAGTAGCCACCGAGGACAGGGCCGAGGGCAGGGGCCATGAGGGTCGGCACCACCAGGATCGCCGATGCCTTGGCCCGTTCCGCTGGTGGGAATTCTCTGAACAACATCGCGGTGCCGACCGGGGTCATCATGCCGCCGCCGATGCCCTGAACGAAGCGGAACACCGAGAGTTCGGCGAGCGAGTGCGCTTGGCCACAGAGCACCGAGGCTGCAGTGAAGGTGAACAGAGCGAAGAGGAAGATCCGCTTCGTTCCGAACCGATCACCGAGCCATCCCGACGCAGGGATCCAAATCGCCAACGAGAGGAGGTAGCCGAGGACGACCCACGCGAGCTTCGTCGGACTCGTAGATCCGAATTCCTTCCCAATTGCTGGAAGTGCCGTGTTGACGATGGTCCCGTCCATGATGTCCATGAACATGGCCACGACGAAGATGGTCGCAACCGCAGAACGGTCACTCATGTTGCCGAGGAAGCCGAAGGGGCCTCGGTAGTGACGCCGCTCTGCCGGGTAGGTTTCGCTCATAGGGGTCATCCTACGGTCGAGCACGCAACGTCCCCCATACCCGCTCTGGAACAACTGGGAGAATCCTGCGTGCGAACGGTCCTCACTCGAGGACCCTTGGCATCGATGCTCCCTGAGGGACCGGGCGGTCGCGGCGACGTCCTCCATGGCCCTCGACGGCTCATGTCGCGCGACATCGTGGACAGACCGAGAACCTGCCGAGGGTCACTGCGCTGCGAGTGCTTCCTCCCACGCCAACTTGGTCTGCTCGTTGAACGCGACGAGGGTGACCGCGAGGTCTGGCCCATCAACCTCTCGCAGGGTGCGCACACTCACCGCAGCAGCTCGCTCCAAGGGGAACCCGAAGAAGCCAGTCGAAATCGATGGGTAGGCGATCGACGTCAGCCCAGCGCTTCGGAGGCAGGAAATGGAGGCTCGGTAGGCGTCGGCGAGGAGTCGATCGGCGGCGTCGGATGATGCATCGGAGAATCTCGGACCTACAGCGTGGATGATGGCCTCAACGCCCTGCGAGGCGAGGTCGAATGCTGGCGTGATTCGGGCACTCCCCGTCGGGCAGGGAGCGACGCTGTGGCATGCCTGTTGCAGGTGCCGGAGTCCAGCGGCACGGAAGATCGCTCCGCAGACGCCGCTTCCGGCGACCAGCCGTTCATTCGCTGCATTCACGATGGCTTGTGCGGCGTACGGGGTGCCGTGGAGTTCGGTGATGTCGCCGAGGAACACGTTGATCATCGATCAACGGCACTGCGCTCCATGTCCGGGCAAGCCATGACGAGCCTCGCTTCTGGGGGGCAACCTGCCACCTACCAACGGGCGTAGGTGGCGATTTCTTCGGCGAAGGCGATTCGGTCTTCGGCGCTAATCGATGGCTTCGTTCGTTCCAACGCCTGGGCGATGTCGTCGGGACTGATCGCCGTGTCACCCTCGGATGCCAGCGCTCGTTCAAAGGCGGCCTGGGCGGCCTGGCGCATGACGTAGTCCAAATCGGCCAAGGTGTAGCCCTCGGTCTGCTCCACAATGTGCGCGACGTCGACGTGCTCGGTATTGACGTGATCGAAAATTCGGTGCAGCGCTTCGGTCCGGGCCTGAATGTCCGGCGGGCCAATGGGCAACAGGTAGTCGAAACGACCGGTTCGCACAAACGCTGGGTCGAGACGACTGATGTTGTTGGTGGCGCAGATGAGAAGGCGCCCCGGTAGCGCTCGGAAGCCCGGAATTGCTTTGAGCAACTCATTGGTGATGGCCTGACCGGCGCTGTGCTCTTGGCGTCGACTGGCAATCTCGTCGACCTCGTCAATGAAGACCACCGCGTGTTCCACCACTCGGAGCCGGTCGAAGGTCTCTCGAACCCCAGAGGCGATTTCGGTCGCGCTGGACCCCAACTGCGCGGGGAAGACTTCAATGAAGGGCCATCCCAGTCGCCCGGCGACACCGCGCGCGAGCGAGGTTTTTCCCGTTCCCGGGGGGCCGAAGAGAACGGCGGCCCCCGGCGGACGGAGCCCGTGTCGCTCCGCGATCGCGGGGTGGGCGAGCGGCGCAATCAGGGTCCGTTCGATGAGCTCCTTCGTGGTGGAGCCACCACCAAACTCCGACCAGGTCGTGGGCGGAACTACTCGTCCGCCGAGCTCGAGCACCACCTGGGCTTGGTTCGATCCATAGGATTCGCGGCGATTGAAGTACCGCACCGTGGCGGGGCCGGCGTAGCCCTGGTTGACGAAGGCCTCGTCACCAATCTCGCCCTCGTGGAGCAAGGCACTCAGTCGGGTCAGACCCGCTTCAGTCAGGGCTTGCTCGAGGGCCATGAGGAGCGCCGAACCAATTCCTTGATGGCGCCAGGCTTGGGCGATGGCGAGTCGACAGATCCACGCCCGATCACCCTCCACCACACTGCAGGCCGTTCCCACAATCTGCCCATTGGCTTCGGCGACCAGAGCTGGGTCACCGCGAGAGACGCTGCCGATGACTTCGGCGACCGAGAACACGGGCTCACGCCCATGGACCCCGGCTTCATCCCACACCCGGATCGCGACATCAAAGTCAGCCGACTTCATCTCTCGAATGGACCACATCGCCATAGCGCAATGTACCCGACGGAACTCCATGAGACGGGCAGATGGGCCTCGTCCGCCCATGAATCACCTTCACCGGCACCAAAAGCTCGTGGTGGGCGAGGGGGGACTTGAACCCCCACGTCCTTTCGGACACTGGAACCTGAATCCAGCGCGTCTGCCTATTCCGCCACTCGCCCGAGTGGACTTCTGATGCTAGTCCAGAATCACCATTCCACCCCAATGTCGCGGTGCTCGCCTCCAGAGGGGCCCGAGCGCCCGATAGGCTGAGGACATGGGCCTGCAGCAGTTCGAAGAGCGTCTCGGACGCCTCATGGACGGCGCGCTCACGCGGCCATTCAAGAAGACCCTGCAACCGGTGGAGATCGCTCGGAAGCTGACGAGAGAAATGGATCTCAGTCGACGAGTCTCGTCACGGACCCTCATCTCCCCGAACCGTTTCGCCGTCCACGTGGCCACCACCGATGCCGAGCGGTTCTTGACCTTCGCCGACGCTCTGAGTCGTGAACTCGTGGTGTCCGCCAAAGAGCACGCCCAGACCGAGGGCTACAGCTTCATCGGCCCAGTAAGCGTCGAGATCTTCGAAGATCCTGACTTGAAGTCCGGTGACTGCGACATTGAGGGATCGTTCGATGAAACGGCGTCCAAGGGCGTCGTCACGACTCCCGATGGTCGGCGGACGGTCATCGAGGATCGAGAGATCACCATTGGCCGGATCGCAGGATGCGATGTGGTCGTGAACGACACCAACGTGTCTCGTCGCCACGCCAGCGTGGCTCGCAGTGGCGATCAGTTCATCGTCACCGATTTGGGCTCCACCAACGGCACGCTCCTCAACGGGCGACGCATTCAGCAATCCGTACTCCAGGCCGGTGACGTCCTCACCGTCGGAACCACGAAGCTGACCTTTGAGACGGCCTAGGTGACCCTGATGGACCTGGTTGTCGCTGCGAACTACCAGGGGTGGATTCGACCAATCCAAGTCTTCATCTTGGCGTTCGTGTTCCTCTTCTTCTTCCGGGTCATCCGGGCAATCATGGTCGAGTCTCGTCCCCCAATTCGCGACAAACGCCAAGAACGGTCGACCGCATCAGCAGCTGCGAAGAAGACCTGGCTCTACTTGACGGTCTTGGAACCCGAAGACGCCGCAGGTGAACGGTTCCCGCTCAGTGGTGCCTTGACCGTTGGCCGGTCTTCGACCTGCGACGTCAACCTCGCCTACGACCAATTCGCCTCGACGAAGCACGCCACGTTCTCCCGCAACGGCGACGCCGTCACCGTTGAGGATCACGGTTCGACCAATGGGGTGTGGATCGACGGCGAACGGATCGACGGTCCGACCCGAGTGAAGAAGGGGGACCGCGTCCAGATCGGTGAGACGATCTTCGAGGTCACGAAGTGATCATCTTCCGTACCGGTTCCGCGAGCCACGTCGGCAGGGTCCGCTCCGTCAATCAGGACTTCCACTACGAGTCCATGGAGCTCTGCATCGTCGCTGACGGCATGGGCGGTGCTGCTGCTGGTGACGTCGCGTCCCGCCTCGCCGTCGAGACGCTGGCTGCCACCTTCGCCCAACGATCCGCCACCGCAGGAGCGATGCACGCTGGCATCGACGCCGCCAACGCCGTGGTCTACGAGGCCAGCCTCAACACCTTGGAATACGCCGGCATGGGAACGACCATCACCGCGTTCGCTCCGGTGGCTGATCCCGACCTCGGCGACCACGTCGTGATCGCCAACGTCGGCGACTCACGGTGCTACCTCTACACGAACGGCGAACTCCGGCTCATCACCAACGACCATTCGGTCGCCGCCGAGATGGTGCGCAACGGCGAGCTCACGCCGGCCCAGGCAGCCGTGCATCCGCAGCGGCACATGCTCACCCGAGCGCTCGGCGTCGAGGCCGAGGTCGCCGTCGACCTCTTCGAGCTACCTCTGGCTGCTGGGGATCGACTCCTGTTGTGCAGTGATGGCCTCAGCAACGAAGTCGAGAGCGTGGCCATTGCCTCGGTGCTCGGTGATCTCACCGACCCCGTCGCTGCTGCCGGAGCGCTCATCGAGCTCGCCCTCCTCGCTGGAGGGCACGACAACGTGACCGCCCTCGTCATCGACGTCCTCGTCGGTGACGCCACCGCGTCGACGCGCAACCTCGACGCCATTGCCCCACTCGCCGGTGCCCTATCGACCCCACCGGCTGCGAACGACTTGACGGGTTCGGTTCCAGCGATCACCGAGCTCGCACCCCTCACCGATGCCACGACCACGGTGGCTGCTGCGAGCGTGATAGTGAGCGCACCCTCGAGCACTCGGTCGATTCCCGATGGTGCCCCCGCCATCAAGCACCCACGCCTCATCACGGTGCGCACCGTGCTCTTCGTGGCAGCTGCCTTCGCCATCATCTACACAGGGTTCCGGTTCGTCGAGTGGTTCGCCTCGAGCCAGTACTACGTCACGACGTCAGGGAGCGCCATCGTGATCTACCAGGGCCAACCCGGTGGCACGCTCTGGGTGCAGCCGAAGCTGGTCCGCACGAGCGCCACCACCACCGCAGAGATCTTGCCGAGCCGCCTCGCTGACCTCGCAGTCGGCGTGCCCGAGCCGTCCATTGCGGCAGCGACGACCTACATCTCGAACCTGGTGCTCGAGGACTCGGCGGCCAAGAACCCCGGCACAGTGGTGACCACCACGACGACGCCCGTGTGGACACCACCGCCGACGACCACGGTCGTGACGTCAACGAGCCAAGCGACCACGTCGACGACGACGTCGACCACGTCACCGAGCACCACCACGCTCTCCACGACGACCACCGCACCGACCACCACGACGGCAGCAGGCTGACGTGGGCCGCAGGATTCAGGGCTTGGCCGTCGTCATGGCCCTGCTGTTCTCGCTGATTCTGATCCAGCTCGTCAATATCCAAGTCGTCCGAGCCCCATCGCTCAACAACTCTCCCTACAACGCTCGAGCAGCCCAGATCGACCAGGACCACCCCCGTGGTGAGATCTTGGCCGCCAATGGTTCGCCGCTCGCCATCTCCGACAAGGCCACCTCCGGGAGCTACCTCTACCAACGCTCCTACCCGTTCGGTCCACTGTTCTCCCAGATCGTCGGTATCGATTCCCCGATCTACGGCAAGTACGGCCTCGAGGCCTCCTACGACAGCTACCTGAAGTCCCACACCTTGGACCCAGAGACCATCGGCCAACTCCTCGTCCCAAAGAGTGGCACCGACACCATTACGACGACCGTGTCGGTCGGCCTCCAAGCGCTCGCCGCCAAGGAGTTGGCGGGTCGTGACGGCGCGGTCGTCGTGCTCGACACCCGAACCGGTGCGGTGCTCGCGATGTACTCGAACCCGACCTACAAGCCCGGCCCGCTCGTCGATCCCTCACCGGCGGTTGAAGCCACCGCGTGGAAGCAGGCGACCTGTCGGGCGTGCAACGACCACGGGTTCGCCGCGCTGACCTCACTGGCGTATCAGTTCACGTTCGCCCCAGGTTCGACCTCCAAGGTGGTCACCTCTGCCGCCACCTTCGACCTCGACCCAGCGCTGCAGTACAAGGACTACCCCGTGATCTCGGCGCTGAATCTCCCCCAGTCCGACAAGCCGCTGCATAACTTCGCCTTCGGCAGCTGCGGCGGCACCTTGCCCATCATGCTCCCGCCATCGTGTGACACCGGCTTCGCCGCCATGGGCCTCGACCTCGGTGGGTCGCGGCTCTCCACCCAGGCCAATCGCTTCGGCTACAACCAGGTCCCCCCACTCGACCTCCCCGGCGTCGCCGCCTCCTCGTTCCCAACCGCGTCGCAGATGAACGCCAACCAGCCCGAGCTCGCCTACTCCGCCATTGGCCAGCAGAACGTCGGCACGACGGCGCTCCAGAACGCGCTCATCGCCGCTGGTGTGGCCAACAAGGGAGCAGTCATGGCTCCGCACCTCGTCGAGCAAGTGCGCGACCAGAACGGCAACGCGGTCTACACCTGGCACCCCCACGTCTGGAAGCAGGCGATGTCGTCCGGCGCTGCTGCTCTCCTCACGCCCATCATGGAGAATGTGGCCGCCTACGGCACCGCCGCCGGGGTCTTCCCCTACAACCTCCACGTCGCAGCCAAGACCGGAACTGCTCAAGCGGGCTACCCCGTCGTGACCAACACCCATGACTGGATGATCGCGTTCGGCCCCAATCCCAACCCGCAGGTCTCGGTGGCGGTCGTCATCCCGTGGCAGCCCATCTCGGGCACTGGAGCCGTGGTCGCTGGTCCGGTCATGCGCTGCATGATGGAAGGGGCCATTGCTTACGAGGCCCACCAGCCGGTTTCTGGCACCTCGACCACCTGCCCGTGAGCGAGTGGTCGTCGCCGCGTGAGGACCGTGTCCTAGGCTGAAGCATCGTGGAACCTGTCGTCAGCCCCCGGACCTTCTCCAACCGCTACGAACTGACGCACCTGATCGCGCGCGGCGGCATGGCGCAGGTCTACCTGGCCCACGATCGCCTACTCGATCGACCAGTTGCGCTCAAGGTGCTGTTCCCTGAACTGTCGGTGGACTTGGCCTTCGTGGAGCGGTTCCGACGCGAAGCCCAAGCAGCGGCAAACCTTGCGCACCCGAACATCGTCCAGGTCTTCGACTGGGGCGAGGACAACGGCTCCTACTTCATCGTCATGGAGTACGTCGAGGGTCGCTCGCTCTCGGCCATGCTGCGCCAGAGCCCTCGCCTGCACCCAACTGAAGCCGCCGAGATCGCGGCCAAGGTTGCCGCCGGTCTCGCCTACGCTCATCGCCGCGGCGTGGTCCATCGTGACGTGAAGCCTGGCAACATCTTGCTCACTCCTGCCGGCGAGGTGAAGGTCACCGACTTCGGCATCGCCCGAGCGGTCAACACCGAAGATTCGCTCACCCAGGTGGGCTCGGTCATGGGGACCGCTGCCTACTTCAGCCCCGAGCAAGCCGAGGGCCTGACCGTCGACGCTCGCAGCGACCTCTACTCCTTGGGCGTCGTGCTCTTCGAGATGCTCACCGGGCGGACCCCCTTCATGGGAGACTCACCAGTGGTCGTGGCGTCCAAGCACGTGCGCGAGCAGGCCCCACTCGCTCGCTCAATCAACCCCAGCGTGCCGGTGCCGCTCGAGGCCATTGTCTCGATGGCCATGGCCAAGGCTCCCTCGGAGCGCTACCAATCCGCAGAGGACTTCCGCGCCGACCTCCTCCGCTTCACTGAAGGCCAGCCGGTCATGGCTGAAGCCAAGTTGGCAGCAATGGCCGACACCGGAGAGGTGGCGGTGACCGGAGCGCTGACCGGCATCGTCGCTGGTGTCGCCGCCGGGGATCCAGCCACTGCGTCGATTCCCGTCGGTGGTCGCCCCTACGCCGTTCCACCAGCCAAGAAGAAGCGTCCAGCCTGGCTCGTTCCCGTCGTGCTCGCCGTCGTGGCGATCGTCGCCATTGCCGTGTTCTTGGTCGGATCTGGTGGTGGCTCCTCAACGAAGCCCATCCCGCAGGTGAGCGGACTGTCGGTCGACCAAGCCACCACCGAACTCCTCCAAGCTGGCTTCACCGTCAAGGGTGAGAAGAAGGTGTCTTCGCCAACCGTCACCGCAGGTCTCGTGGCCGGCACCGACCCAGCAGTTGGGTCTGAGCGGGCTCCGGGCACCCTCGTCACCTTGGAGATCAGCGTCGGCAACGAGCAGCAGGTCACCATTCCTGACCTCACCGGCTACAGCGCCACCGCAGCCCAAGCCAAGCTCAGTAGCCTCGGCCTCAACCCGGTGATCGCCTACATCCCGAGCCCGCTGCCCCAGAACACCGTCATCAGCACCGACCCGGCTGCTGGTACGCAGGTGTGGACGACCTCCAAGGTCACCCTCAACGTGCCCGTCATCGTGTCGCCAACGGTTCCAGCTGTCGTCGGCATGACCCCGGTGAACGCCGGAGCAGCCCTCGCCAGCGCCGGGCTCACCGTTGGCACGACGACGTCAGCCTGTTCGAACACCGTGGCGAACGGCCTCGTGACCGCGGCGCTGCCCACGCCGGGCACCACGGTGCCGACCGGATCGGCCGTTGCCCTCACGATCTCCACTGGAGTCTGCCAAGTGGTCGTCCCAGACGTCACCGGCCAAGACACCGCCACCGCCATCGCCAGCCTGCAATCCCTCGGACTCGCCGCGACGACGAGTGCCTTCGGTGGCGACCCGACCACCTGTGTGGCCAACACGATCGCGCTCATGGACACAACGGCTGGCTCGTCGGTGAACTACGGATCGACGATCAACTTGGAGATTTGCCCCTCAAGCGCGGGCTAGCTCGAGGAAGTTCTCGAGCAGGCGTGGCCCCATTGGGGACAGGATCGACTCGGGGTGGAACTGCACCCCTTCGATGAGGAACTCCCGATGGCGCAGTCCCATGATGATGCCGTCGACCGTCGTCGCCGTCACCTCGAGACACTCGGGCACGGTTGCTGGATCGACCACGAGGGAGTGGTAGCGGGTTGCGGTGAAGGGGTTCGGGAGACCGACGAAGACGCCCTTGCCTTCGTGGTGCATCTCAGAAACCTTGCCGTGCATGAGCGTTGGCGCTGGGACCACGTCACCGCCGAAGACCTCACCAATGGTCTGATGCCCGAGGCACACCCCGAGGATGGGGATGACGCCGCCGAGACTGCGCACGAGCTCTGCGGAGATCCCGGCATCGCTCGGGCGACCTGGTCCCGGCGAGATGACGATGGCGTCGGCGCCCAAGTTGCCGAGCTGTTCAACGGTGATGGCGTCGTTGCGGTAGACCTCGGGGGCAGCGCCGAGTTCGCCGAACTGCTGGACGAGGTTGTAGACGAAGCTGTCGTAGTTGTCGATGATCACCACACGTTGCGCCATAGGCCCCAAGGGTACCGGGCGAACTCGAGGGCCAAGTTCTCAGTACGATGAAGCACCATGGCGACCAACGCGAAATCGAACAAGAAGGCCAAACCCGGACGGGTCACCCCAAAGGGCACCCACGGCGGCAAGAAGGTCGGCCGCTACGTCGACCCGGAGACCTCGGGTCGTATCACCGCCCCGATCCCCGTGGAGACCAAGCACTCACCGCAGTGGTTTGGCCCCACGTCGATTGCCCTGCTCCTCGGCGGGCTCGCCGTCATGCTCGGCAACTGGCTCACCATCTGGCCTGGCTCCTACTCGCCGTGGTACTTGGTTGGTGGCCTCGTGATCTCGGGCACCGGATTCGGGATGCTCACCCAGTACCACTGAGCCTCGAGCGACTGCTCGCCGATCGACCACCAGACGCGCCACTGGCCGCCCCAAAAGGGGCGGCCAGTGTGCTGTTCGTCCTGCTCGGGGGTTAGCCCAGGCGCTCGATGATGGTGGCGTTGGCCATGCCGCCACCCTCGCACATGGTGAGGAGGCCGTAGCGGCCGCCGGTGCGCTCGAGCTCGTTGAGGAGCGTGGCCATGAGCTTGGCACCAGAAGCGCCGAGCGGGTGGCCGAGGGCGATGGCCCCACCGTTCACGTTGACCTTGGAGAGGTCAGCGCCGGTCTCTTTCTGCCAGGCCAAGACAACTGAGGCGAAGGCCTCGTTGACCTCGAAGAGGTCGATGTCGTCGATGGTCATCCCGGCCTTGGCCAGCACCTTCTGGGTGGCAGGGATCGGACCGGTCAACATGGTGACGGGGTCCACACCAGCCACGGCGAAGGCGTGGAAGCGGGCACGTGGGGTGAGGCCGAGTTCCTTGGCCTTGGTCTCGCTCATGACGAGCACGGCGCTGGATCCGTCGGTGATCTGGCTGGCGTTGCCGGCAGTCACCTTGCCGTCTTCTTTGTAGGCGGGCTTCAACTTGGCCAGGCCTTCGATGCTCGACTCACGGATGCCCTCGTCGACGGTGGCGAAGACGCCAGTGCCCTTGCCCTCTTCGTCGCGGATCTCAACGGGGACGATCTCGTTCTCGAAGCGGCCTTCGGCGGTGGCTTGGGCAGCACGACGCTGGGACTCGAGGGAGTAGGCGTCGAGCTCGTCGCGGGAGATGCCCCACTGGTCGGCGATCATCTCCGCGCCGAGGCCCTGGTTGAAGTTGCCCTTGATCTCGATGTAGCGGTTGAACATCGCCGGACCGAAGGGGAAGCCCATGTCTCGACGGACCGAGGCACCCATGGGTACGCGTGACATGGCCTCGACGCCGTTGGCGACGACCACGTCGTACTGTCCGGCCATGATGCCTTGGGCGGCGAAGTGGAGGCTCTGCTGGGACGATCCACACTGGCGGTCGATCGTGGTGGCCGGAACCGACTCTGGCCATCCAGCAGCCAGAACCGCGTTGCGGCCGACGTTGAGGGCTTGCTCGGCGACCTGCATGACGCAACCGGTGAAGACGTCCTCCACCATGGCGGGGTCGAGGCCGTTGCGGGTCTCGAGCGCCTTGAGCGTCTCGGCGGCGAGGTCGACTGGGTGCCAGCCCTTCAGCTGGCCGTTGCGCTTGCCCCCGGGGGTGCGCACGGCATCGACGATGACTGCATCATCCATGATGACCTTCTCTCTCCGGCGGTCGGCCCTGCCGGTTCCCCCACGCTACCGGCTCTCTCGGCCACGACATCGCCGACTAGCCTTCGGCCCATGGCGCAGAAGAACATGGACCGGTGGTTGGGTGACGGCGGGATGGCGATCATCCCCGTGGTCGGTGCGGCGATCACCGCCTACGGCGTCGACGGTGAGGACCTCGGCTGGGCCGAGGGCACCTGGACCCCAACGGCCATGGCCTGCAACCCCCACGGCACGGCCCAAGCCGGCGTGCACGCCATCTTGCTCGACGCCTCGATGAACTTCGCCATCAACGCCGCCCTCGTCGGCCGAGATCGCACCAAGGCCACCTTGGAGCTGAAGTGCGAGACCATGCGACCAGCCATCCTCGGCGAGTCCTACGTCCTCCGCGGCGAGGTCGTGCGGATGACCAAGCAGGTGGCCTTCGGCGAAGCGACGGTCAAGTCCCCTGACGGCACCCTCATCTCGCGCACCACGGGGACCTTCCTGCTCCACCGCGAACCAACACCGCCTGCGGCCTAAGGCAACGAGTCCCTAGGGAAGCGTCAGCCCAGTCACTGACTCAGTCCACTCCCACAACGCCGCTGCCAAGGCTTCGTCCTTGGCCGTGGCGGACGGGGACACCTTGACCGGTGCGCCGAAGAGCTCGAGGGGGCCAACCGGTCCGACGTAGTCACCGCCGACGATGTCGGTACCGAGCGCGGCGTAGAGGGAGGGGAGAGCACCGGTTGCCGTCTTCTGGCCGAGCTTGGTGGCCAGCGTCGAGAAGATCCCGCCCATGGCTCCCCCGGCACTCCCCGGTCCATTCGCCGCCAACTGGCTCCGGCTCCATCCCGGGTGCGCCGCCACCGAGCGCACGGGAGATCCGGCTGCCCGGAGGCGGCGGTCGAGTTCGAGGGCGAAGAGCAAATTGGCGAGCTTCGAGCGACCGTAGGCCTTCTGACCTGAGTAGGAGCGCTCTGACGCGGTGTCGGTGAGATCGAGGGTCGCCCCCTTGTGGAGGTTCGACGACACTGTCACCACCCGAGCAGCAGGCGCTGCACTGAGGAGTGGGAAGAGGCCAGCGGTCAGCGCGAAGTGTCCAACGTGGTTGGTGCCGAGCTGGAGCTCGATGCCCTCGGCGGTCCGGCTGAGCGGCACTCCCATGATCCCGGCATTGTTGATGAGCAGGTCGAGGTGGTCGTGGTCAGCGGCGAAGGCCGAAGCAGCGGTGGCCACCGACTGAAGGTTCGACAGGTCGACGGTCAGCACTGAGACCGGTCCCGGTCCCGCCGATCGGAGTGCTTTGGCTGCAGCTTCTGCCTTCGACGTCGTCCGACAGGCGAGCGTCACCGAGGCGCCCTTCACGACGAGCGCCTTTGCGGTCTCGAACCCGAGACCAGAGTTGGCACCGGTCACGAGCGCAGTCGTGCCCTCGAGCGAGGGGACGGACTCGAGGGTCCAGGTGGAGCGCGCCATCAGATCTGGTCGTGGCGCACGGGCACGGATCCGAGGCGGCCAGCTTCGAAGTCCTCGAAGGCCTGGACGAGTTCGGCCCGGGTGTTCATCACGAACGGTCCGTACTTCGCCACTGGTTCACGGATGGGTTCACCACCGAGGAGCAGGAGCTCCAAGTGCTCGGTGCGGCTGTCTTGGGTGTCAGCAGCGGTGAAGACGAGGGTGTCACCTGCGCCGAAGACCGCGAGTTGCCCGGAGGTCACGGGGCGGCGCTCGTCGCCGACGGTGCCGTCACCGGCCAAGACGTAGGCGAGGGCGTTGTAGCCGGGGTTCCAGGGGATCCGGACTTCGGCACCGGGGCTGACCGAGGCGTGGACCATGGTGATGGGGGTGAGCGTCGACCCCGGACCAGCCACGTCGCCGAGGTTCCCAGCGATCACCCGCAGCAGCGAGCCACCATCAGGGGTGGTGGCGAGTCCCACGGAGTCGGGCAGCAGGTCTTGGTAGCGAGGCGCGGTCATCTTCTTCGCCGCTGGCAGGTTCACCCACAGCTGAATGCCGTGGAAGAGCCCACCGGTCATGACGAGCGCCTCTGGTGGCCGCTCGATGTGCAAGATGCCGGCACCGGCGGTCATCCACTGGGTGGCACCGTTGGCGATGACGCCACCGCCACCGATGGAGTCCTCGTGCTCGAAGGTTCCCTCGATCATGTAGGTGACGGTCTCGAAGCCGCGGTGCGGGTGCCACGGCGTGCCCTTGGGCTCGCCGGGGCCGTAGTCGACCTCGCCCATCTGGTCCATGTGGATGAAGGGGTCGAGGTCAGCGTCGGTCACCCCAGCGAAGGCCCGGCGAACGGGGAAGCCCTCGCCTTCGAAGCCACGAGGGGCGGTCGTGACCTGGCGCACGGCACGGACGTGGCCGTCCGCAGGGGCGAGGACCTTCGGGAGGGTGAGCGTGTTGGCAACGGTGACGGCAGGCATGGGAACTCCTCTGTTCCGAGAGCGATGCGGCGATCGCTCGTGGTGTGGTCAACCCCAGATGGGGTGATCTATTCCGCCCAGTTGGCCGGGTCCACGATGATGAACAGCGCCTCGGACTGGATGAGGACGGTGTCCTCGTGGCGAAGATCGGCGTGGATGATGAGCTTGCGACCCTCTTCGCTGACGATTCTCGCCCGGCACTCGATGGGCACGCCCAGCGGCACCGGTCCTCGGTAGGTCACGGTGAGACGCCCGGTGAAGGCCAGCTTCTTGATGATGCCGAGGGCCCCACCCATCGTCTCGTCGATGATGGCGGCCACCACTCCGCCGTGGCAACGTCCCGGGGCACCTTCGAAGGCATCGCCGAGGACGACCCGAGCAACCGACTCATCGCCTTCAATGGACATCACGGCGTTGATGCCGATGGGGTTCGCTCGCCCAGAGATGAACGAGTCGGCGAAGAGGGAGCCTTCGACTTGGCCGAGTTCGGCGAGCTCTCCTTCAGTTCGACGCTGGAGCCGCTCCAAGCGGGCCTGCATGATGGCCTCACGGCGACGATCGACGGCGGTGAACTTGATCGTCATGTCCTCCAAGAAATCAGCCAGCTCCACCATCAGGTCATCGTCGACCTGGTGGGCGACGAAGGCGTGGCCGAGCTCCCGCATGGCAGCGGCAGCCCGCAGCCGAGCCGGCGAGGTCAGCGGAATCGTGGCATCCATCTCAATTGAACTCACGGCGCACCCTCTCTGGTCGACGGTCAGCACTCGTCGCCGATCGCCGAGCGTAGTGGGAAGGCTCCCGAGGTCGCAGCGACCTCCGCTCCGCTCTGGTGAGCATCCACCTGGTCAACCGTCTCGGCGCCTCCTCAGCGAGGCAGACCAGCGGTTCGATGCGCCACCACGGTGAAGAAGGTCTGCATCTCGTTGGCGTTGCGCCGCTCACACGTCGTGATGGTGACATCGCCGAAGCCAATAGCGGGCAGGTAGCTCCGGAAGAACCCCGGCGAGAAGGTCCACCACGTGTGCCACGACGCGTTCTCCGCCGTGGGCACCACCTTGGCGATGGGGAGATCGCCGAGCGTTGGTTCGAGGACCTCGGTGATGATGAGGGTCTCTTCCGTCACCCGGGCGCACTCGTTGAGGATGCCGAGGGGATCTCGGGCGTGCTCCAAAATCGCCGCCAGCACCGAGACGTCGAAGTGGCCGAGGGTGTCGGGGAGGGCGTGGGCCTCGCCGTAGTGGACGGTGACGCCTGAGTCCATGGCAGCGTGGGCGAACCAGAAGCTGTTGCGCAGGCGCTCCATGACGACCACCCGCTCGGCCTGGACGGCATCCATGTCGAGACCCACGACGGGTACGAAGTCCCAGGGGTGGTCGACGGGGAGTTCCACGGCCACGATCTCGGCGCCGGCCTGTTCCATGTGGAAGGACAAGAACCCACTGGCGGGACCGATCTCGAGGACCCGCTTCCCCGCGAAGGCCACGTTGCCGAGGTAGGCATCGGGATCGACGGTCAAGTCGACGATGCCCTCGATGCGCCCATGGCCGGGGAGATCGAAGGAGTGGTAGAAGACGCAGTCCTCGAACCGAGGGACGTTGGTCACGTCGACTTCGACCGGGCGATCCGGCGAGCGATGCTCCGACCGAGGGCGAACAGCGGCGGCACCTTCTTCCATCGCTCGGAGATGGCGTCCATGGCCTGGTAGCCCACCCGGCCCTGCACGGCATCCAAGGCCTCAGCCGTGGCGGCGACCTGAGGCTCGAGCGCAGCGAGGGTGGCACCGTAGGCTGCTGCCACCGCGTGGACCGCTTCGAGCTCTCGGCGGTAGGCGTCAGCCTCCTCCCGGAAACTCTGGAGGACCTCAGCCCGAGCGAGGAGCTCGGTCTCGAGCCCGGCAATGCGCTCTGCAGCGTCAGCGAGTTCGCCATCTCTGGCGTCGAGCTCTGCCCGACGGCGCTCGAGGTTGGCCACTTCTTCGTGGAGGGCGACCGTCGTCCGGTCCGCGTCGTGGAACTGCTGCTCGAGGTCCGCCAACGCGCCTTCGAGGCTCCGGGCGTAGGTCGTCGCTGCGTCGAGCGCGCTCAGGGTCTCGACCGCCCTCCGCATGAGGGGCAGGAACGGTGGATCACCGAGTGCGCCATCGCTCGACGGGGCCAGGCGGAAGATCCATTGGTAGACCTGCGAGGTCGGGTCCTCGGCAACGAACTCGAGCGCTGCGGCAGGCAGCCCGTCGGGGAGGTCGATCTCGGTCACCCCGGGGGCGCGCACGACGGTGAACTCGTCGACGACCTCGAGCGCGGCGCTCTTGATGAGCCGCTCCACTTCCTCACGGTCGAAGAAGCGGAGGTGGCCACGGTCGAGGAGTCCACTGCCGGTGTAGCGGAACCGCCCAGCGAGGAGCGAGAGCCGGACGTCGGCATGGCTGACGTTCGGAACGCTGAGCACCACCACGCCCCCCGGTGCGAGGAACTCGGCGCAGCGTCGGAGCACGCCTTCGGGATCCCGGAGGTGCTCGAGCACGTCGAGGAGCACCACGACGTCGAAGCGCTCGCCGTCGAGGAGCTTCTCGAGCGCTCCCGTCTCCACGTCGCAGAGGTGGGTCGTCACGCCGAGGTCCGCCAGTTGCGCGAAGGCATCATCGACCACGTCGAGCGCCACGACGGTGCAACCGAGGTCGACGAGCCGACGGGTGAAGGCGCCCGTGCCGCACCCGATGTCGACGGCTCGACCTCCCGGCGCGATCAGCGATGCGGCGTAGTCGTAGGCGTTGAGATCGTTCACCGTGGTTGCACCTTCACGAAGGGGGGTTGAGCGCTCGACCTCGTGGTGGCGAGTCCGAGCGAAGCGAGCACAGTGTCCCATGAGGGTGCACCATCCTCAAGTGGTGCCGCGACGGCGGCATCGAGCGCGTCTCGGTGCCGTCGCCAGGTGGGGGGACTGGTCACCATGGCCACCAAGGCCTCAGCGAACGCCGAAGGATCATCGGCCACCGCCATGCCGCCCGCCCACCGTTCGGGGATCCCCTCGGCCCCAATGGAGGTGGCGACCACCGGAACACCGGCCTGGAGGGCGTCGACGGTCTTCAGCTTCACCCCCGCACCGAAACGAATGGGAACCACCGCGCACCGGGCCACGGCGAGGGCGCCATGCACGTCGTCTACCTCGCCCACGAACCTGAGGGACGCAGACGACAGCGCACGGAGGGATTCCGGGGGTGATGCCCCCGTCACCCGGACCTCGAGGCCGGGCGCCCGCTCTAGCGTCCTCGGCAGCACCTCTTCAGCCAACCACCGCACGCCATCGGCGTTCGGGGAGGTTGGACCTGCGGTCCACCCGCACAGGAGCAGGGCTCCGTGGCGCTCGGCGAAGGTCCGGGTACCTGGTGCCGGCGCACGTCCCGCGAAGGGGCTCAGCACTGAGACGTCAGTCGCACCCTGACGTTGGAACCAGACTGCTTCCTCTTCCGAGATGGCGATGATGCAGGTGGCCCGACGAGCGATCGCTGCCTCGGTGGCCTCCATCTCCATCGCTGCCCGCAGCAGCGTTGCACGTTCCACGGGGTCAGCGACGAGCCGGGCATGGAGGAAGAGGCGTGCGTGGAAGAGCGCTTCGGCGTCGTAGAGGAGGGGCACCCCTTGATACCGAGCGGCGATCTGCTCGGCACGGGCGAAGTTGTGGGGCCGTGAGACCACGATGGCGTCGAGGTCGAGCATCGGGCCTCCGGGAACCGGGAGGTCGACGAAGGTCACGCCAAGATCGTCGTGGTCCTCGGTCGGTTCGAAGTGCGGGTGGACCGCAGCGAAGCGCACGCTGACCCCAGCACCACGGAGCCCTCGGAGGTGCTGGATCATCCGTGGCATACCTCCCCCCTTGGCAGCATGGGGAACGACGTCATCGATGACGAGCACCACCGGCTGACCGGTGCGGGTTGCCGCGGTTGACCTCGCTGTCGATCCCGTGCGGTGCGAACCGCCGAGCGCGTGGGCGCGACCGCTACCCCACCGAGCGAGGTAGGTCGCTCGGGAGCGTTCGAAGTGCACGGACTTCGCGATCGCCGTCGTCGAGGAGGACTCTGCGTGCTCGACCACCGAGGTTGGCTCGACCCAGATCTGCCAGCCCTGCTCCCGGAGCCGCAGGCAGAGGTCGACGTCTTCGAAGTAGGCGGGGTGGAACACCGGGTCGAACCCCGACACCGCCTCGAAGGCGGAGCGGCGAACCGCCAGCGAGCACCCGGTCGCCCACTCGACCGGTGACGCTGGCCCGAGGTCGACCAATCGATCACCACGGTGCAGCGCTTCAGGGTGGATCCCTCCCTCGAGACGGCCACCGGCCTCGAGGACGATACCGCCGCTCGAGATGGCGCTCCCCACTGCGGCGACGGCGGGGTCTCGGTCGAGTCGGTCGAGCAACGCTCGCAACCAGCCGTCGTGCACCACGGCGTCGTCGTTGAGGAAGACCAGCACGTCGCCGCGAGCCACTGCCGCACCAGCGTTGCACCCACCGGCGAAGCCGAGGTTCACCGGCGGTCGAACGACCACGAGGTTCTCATGGGCCGCCAGCACGGCGCCGATACCCGTCGAGGTCCCGTTCACCACGACGACGATCTCTGCCGCATGGTCGGCGAGTTCCCGAGTGAGCGCCGCCAAGCACGCGTCGAGGGGTTCGACGACCGCGTAGGCGAGCACGATGACGCTGACTGCGAGGGGGGCCGCTGCGGTCACCGCACCGCCAGGAAACGGATGAAGGCCGAGGGGATGATGCCGCGGCTCGTCAGATCACCGTCTCGAGCGCAGATGGCTTCGATGACGGGGTCGGCGTCAGGGTGCTCGAACATCGCATCGTGGTCCACGCCGTACCACACGAGGTGCGCGAGGGCGCCACCGACCTCGGTGATGGCCACCTCGGGGAACGCAGCAACCAGTGCCGAACGGATCGACGCTGACGCAACGGCTTCGGTGGGGTCGAAGGCGGCGACGGCTGCAGGGTCGGGTACGGGGAGCTCTGGCCAGGGGGACCGCAGC
>Ga0208745_1000120_pt1 | contig 29633 bp, 31 predicted proteins | sample CryBogCBH23Jun09_FD_184622 | JGI IMG/M metagenome (GOLD analysis project Ga0208745, IMG submission 184622) | Freshwater microbial communities from Crystal Bog, Wisconsin, USA - CBH23Jun09 (SPAdes) | ecosystem: Environmental > Aquatic > Freshwater > Lake | place: Crystal Bog, Wisconsin, USA... | reverse complement strand
CGTGGTGTCGATACCGGCCACGACCAGCAGCACCATGGTGCCGAAGACGTGGTGGGGCTCCAACTTATTGCCGAGAATCTCCGCATCGAGCAGGAAGCTCGTCAGGTCGTCTTTGGGGTTCACCATGTGGTCTTCGATCACCTTGCTCAGGTACTCGTCCACTGGCTGGAACCGCTCCATGCGCTCTTCCACAGGGAGGTCGACCGCTTCCAAGATGTCGTGCACGAACCCTCGGAAGAGGTCACCATCTTCAGGGGGGAGACCCACCAGTTTGGCGATGAGGCCGACCGGGATGTGCTGGGCGTAGTCGAAGCTGGCGTTGACGACGTCAGCATCACCCATTGCATCGAGGAGGGACCGACACAGGTCCTGGGTGAATCCTTCCAAGTTCTGCACCGGCTTGGGCGCGAACGCCGGAAGCAGCAGGCGACGAGCGATGGAGTGGAACGGTGGGTCCGACGAGATGGGCGGAGCCACGCCAATGGGTGCTGGCGGTGCGAGTTCGCCGGGACGACCCGGCCCAATCACGACGGTGCGTGAGGTGAAGTGCTCGGTGTCGTTGGCGATGGCCTGGACGTCCTTGTGGAGCACCGGAACCCACATGCCGCCGTAGCGGTCGGAGTGGGCAATCGGGCAGCGCTCTCGCAGGTCCGCCATGATCGGGTACGGATCAGCCACCCACGCTGGGTCGGTGTGGTCGAAGTCCGTGGCGAAGTCGGTGACGGGTGTCTTGTCCATCTCAGGCTCCAATCTCGATGGCGTACTCCGGGCAGTTCTTGGCAGCCAAGGTTGCTCGTTCGAGCTGGTCGGCGTCGAGGTCGCCGGTCACGAGGACCACGGCGTTACCGAGGTCGTCAGCGTCGAACAGATCGGGCGCCAAGCTGTAGCACCGGCCATGGCCTTGACACTTCTCGGATGTGAGCACAATTTTCATCGTGGATTCCCCCCAGCGACGGTTGTGAGATAGAACGACACTTCGTGTCTCACTATACCGGGCACACCGCGAGGTGCACGGTCATCGCACGTAGATGGAGCCCTTCGACACCGTGACGGTGAATGCGCTGAGGCCCTGCTGCGCTGGACCATGGATGAGGGCGCCGATTGGCGTGAACGCCGATCCGTGACAGGGGCACAGGATCTGCTTCTGACCGGCCACGTAGTGCACTGGGCACCCTTCGTGAGGACAGGTTGAGGTGACGGCGTGGTAGACGCCAGCGCTCGGGTGGATGAGGATGCCCGGGACTGCCGCTCCCCCGGCGCGTGGCGCCACGAAGGCCACCTGTCCACCCACCTTGAGACCAGCAACCGTCGCCACCTTGGTCCCGAGGGATGCCTCGGGTCGGCGGCGCTCGCCGAAGGACGCCTCGATGCGGCGAGCGGCGCTCGATCCGGTGACGAGGCCGAGCGTGGCGGCGGCGAAGGACTTCAGAAAGGGGCGGCGTTCCATTGCGCCAATGTAGCGACCTCTCCTCCACTGCGCGGACCGGGGCGTGGCAGGCTAGGGGCGCACGAGCACCTCGTGCGCTCACCTTGGAGGATCCATGCCCCATCTCCTGCTCGACAGCCTTCGCCGTCGGATGCGAGCCATGCACTCGCTCTACGAAGACGCCGTGGCCACCATGACCCTGGAGCACGTCAACCACTTCGAGCGAGAGGGCGTGCTCCCGATTGCGTTCAGCCTCTTCCACTACATCAACATGGAGGACAGTTCCTACTTCCTCATCACCGGCGAGGCGCCGATCTTCGACGATGCGTGGGCGGCAAAGATCAACCCTGCCATTCCCGACCACGGCAAGCACCGCACGGTGGATGAGATGATCCACCAGCGCATTGGCGACCTCGAGGCGTTCACCGAGTACCAAAGTGCCGTCTTCGCCCGCACCGAGCACTGGCTCTCCACCTTGCACCGGTCCGACCTCGACCGCGTGGTCATCGCTCGCCCACTGCCCCCACAGGTGGCCTCTACTTACTCAGCTCGAGTGGCAGGACCCGAAGGCATCACCGTCCTCGACGCCACCGAGTGCTGGATGTACCAGCACGGACTCCGCCACATGGGTGAGATTGAGCTCGGACGTGGCCTCGTCGGCCTGCAGGGGATGACCTCATGAGCACCCGCCCCGTCGCCATCGTGGCCAACGGGTCCTTCTACGTCGGCCCCGCCCTCGCCCGCATCCTCGCCGCCCGAGGCTTCGACCTCGTGGTGGGCAGCCCGAGCGATGCCCTCGTGGCTGAGCTCGAAGCCGCAGGCGCAACCGTCGAGCGAGTCCCTGATGTCGTCACCTTGGAGGAGGACCACGCCTCCGAACGCCTCGTCGACGCCGCGATGGCCCGCTTCGGTCGCCTCGACTCCGCCTGTGCGTTCTCCGGACTCATCGTCACCGGTCGGTTCATGGACTCGAGCGAAGCCGACCTCGAGCGAGTCGTCGCTGGCTGTCTGACGACGCCCTACCGATTCTTGAAGGCGGTCACCAAGCCCATGGTGGCAGCCAAGTCCGGGCAGATCTTGGTGCTCACCTCGGCGGCGGGGACGAAGCCCGTGCCCGGCGCTCCGCTCTACTCCTCAGTGCGAGCCGGTGCCACCATGCTCGTGAAGAACGTCGCCGCCGAGGTCGCCCGGCACGGTGTGCAGGTGAACGCGATCGGGACCAACTTCATGGACTTCCCGGAGTTCCTCCGCGCCAATCGCATCAAGGACGACGAGAGCCGCGCCAAGGTCGAGGCCATGGTCCCCATGAAGCGCCTCGGCACCATGGAGGAGTGCGCAGCGATGTGCGCGGCGTTCTTGGACGGCACCAGCCGTTTCCAGACCGGACAGTTCCTCTCCTACGCCGGCGGCTGGTAGCTCCTACTGGCGACCCATCTCCGTGGCGAGCTCTGCGCTCGCTTGGGCAGTTTCGCGCTTGGATGCCGCGACGTCGATGTCGATGGCGTGGATGAAGCCCGTGAACGGATTCGGCGACTGGTACATCGGCGACACCGGCGAGCCCGCGTCCTCGCCAACCGATGACCCAACCGAGGAGATCACCCGCATGACGAGGGCGAGCGATCCGCTCGCCACCTCCGCTCCATCGATGAGCAGCGACAAGGTTCCCGTCATCCCCGCACCCCTCGTCACCCGCATCGCCAATCGACGCTCGCCGTCGGCAATGGGTGGCGATGTGACGACGGTGTGGTCGCCGAAGGCGTTGTAGTCGGCGACGAGGCACCCGTCGTGGACGAACAGCGAGAAGCCAGCGTTCTGGGTGCCCGTGGCGTAGAGGACGCCTCGGTCACCGGAACGGTAGGTGACGCTGCCCGTGAGTTCGAAGTTCCGGCCTCCGACCGCTGCCCCGACCTGCGCTGGCATGGCGGCCATCGGTGGGTAGTAGCGGTACTGCCGATCGACCGGGTGCGGCGATCGATCGGCGAATCGGGCCCCGAAGAGCTCGATCCCCCGGTCGTCGAGCGGAAGGACGCCGAAGACGTCGGCCTCGGCGAACCACGCGTCGATCATCGACTGCAGCCGCTCGGGTTCCTCCGCCGCCCGGTCGAAGGACTCCGAGAAATCGGTGGTCGTGTCGTAGAGCTCCCAGACGTCGTCGGCGAACGACGTCCCTGGGGCGTGGCGCGTGACCGCCTTCCAGCCATCGACGTAGATGCCTCGGTGTCCGACCATCTCGAAGTACTGCCGGTTCCGCACCGCAGGGGCATCAGCCTCGTTGAAGGTCGGGGCCAGCGAGGCTCCAGCCAACGGCAGCTGGGTAACGCCGCGGTAGACCGACGGTGGGGTGACCCCGATGAGGTCGTAGACCGTGGCCGCGATGTCGACCGCATGGCAGAACTGGTGGCGCACGCCGCCGGGATCGCTGATCCCCGAAGGCCAGTGCACGATGAGCGGTACGTGCACCCCACCCTCATGGGTGTTCTGCTTGTACCACTTGAAGGGTGTGTTGCCCGCTTGAGCCCAACCCCAGGGGTAGTTGGCGTGGCTGTTCGGTCCCCCGATGTCGTCGACCCGAGCGATGGCCTCATCGGGGGTCTCCAAGATGCCGTTGAAGAACTTCATCTCGTGGAGCACGCCGAAGGGGCCGCCTTCTTGGCTGGCGCCGTTGTCGGACATGATCAAGATCACGGTGTTGTCGAGTCGGCCGAGGCGGCCGAGCTCGTCGACGAGGCGACCGAGTTGGGCGTCGGTGTGGTCGAGGAACGCTGCGAAGGCTTCCTGCATAGCGATAGAGAGTCTTCGTTGGTTCTCCGACAGGGAGTCCCAGGGCTCGACGCCCGGGTTCCTCGGAGCGAGTGCAGTGCCCTCTCGGACGAGTCCCAGTTCGATCTGGCGAGCGAACGCTCGCTCACGAGCGACATCCCAGCCGGCGTCGAAGCGCCCGCGGTACTTCGCGAGGTACGCCTCGGGCGCTTGGTGAGGGGCGTGGGTCGCCCCGAACGCGAGGTAGCAGAAGAAGGGGCGATCGGGACGGATCGACACGGTGTCGTGGATGAACGTGATGGCGTGGTCGACGAGATCTTCGGAGAGGTGGTAGCCCTCCTCTGGGGTCTTCGGTGGCTCGATCCGGTGGTTGTCGTAGGTGAGCTCAGGATTGAACTGGTCGGTCTCACCGTCGAGGAAGCCGTAGTAGCGATCGAAGCCTCGAGCGAGCGGCCACTGGTCGAAGGGTCCCGCCGCTGAGGCATCGGCCATCTGGCAGAGGTGCCACTTGCCAATGGCGAAGGTGGCGTACCCCTCCTCACGGAGCACCTCAGCCATCGTGGCGGCAGCGTTCGAGATGTGGCCACGCATGTGGGGGAACCCCGTGTTGAAGTTCGAAATCGCCCGCATGCCAACGGTGTGGTGGTTCCGTCCGGTCAGGATTGACGCTCGAGTCGGCGAGCACAGCGGCGTGACGTGGAAGTTGGCGTAGCGGAGACCACCAGCGGCCAGCCGATCGAAGTTCGGGGTTTCGATCTCGGATCCGTAGCACCCGAGGTGGGCGAAGCCCATGTCATCGAGCACCACGACGACGACGTTGGGTGCGTCCTCGCCCGGGTGGGCGAGCACCTCGAACGATGGGGTCGATTCGGGCACCGTGGTGCCGATCGTCCCGGTGAAGGTTTCATCTCGCAGCACAGCGTCCCTCGTTCTCCCTCGGCCTACTCGCCAGAGCCTAGACACGGCACGACGAGGGACACCGGCATCGTCACCGCTGCAGGCGCCACCGAGCGAGGCCGAGGCCGAGGCCGAGGATCGAGAGACCACCGAGGACGAGCCACAGCGTGGAGTCTGAGCGGTGGAGAGGCGACGTGCCGACGGCACCGGTGGTTGGGGCTGCTCCAGCAGCTCGTCGATCGGTCACGACGACGCCATGGGCCACCCGCTCCATTCGCTCAGGTGACGGCACCACGGCGTTGAACGTCAGCGTCGGAATCGACGAGTACGCATCGACTCGTGGATCACCGCCGCTCGTCGTCGAGCCATCAGCGCAGAGCACCTCCCCCGGCACCGACGCTCCGCAACCATCCAACGCATTGACGGCGCTCACGGCGACCGAGACGCCCGTTGGCGCAGCCGCGCTGTCGGGGGCGAGGAGGCAGCTCGCCACCGCTCCTGCCGCAGTGGACGGAGCAGTGCAGGTGTCGCCGGCGTCGTCGGTCACGACGTAGGACCACGCCGTCGTGATGTCGCTCGGCTCAGTCCACGAGGCCACCCAGTAGCCGCCGGTGTCCTCGAGCTGAATCGTCGACGGATCGACCTGAGGCGGTTCGGGCACCGACGACACGGTGGTCACGAGGACTCCCGTCGGCTCGGTCGTTGGATCGGCGGACAGCGCACAGGTGGCGATGGCGCCGGGGCTCGAGGTTGCGCTCTGGCACGAATCCCCCTGGTCATCGGTCACGAGGTAGCTGTCGACGCCATCGAGTGCATCGGGTTGTGTCCACTGGGCGATCCAGACCCCGCCGACGAGGTTGACCTGCACCGTCGACGGATCGACTGCTCCCGGGTCAGGCGTCGCCACCGCGAGTACGGTTCCCGAGAGGTTCGTCGTCGTCGATCCCCCATCGCCCGTCACCGTGGCGGCGATGGTGAGCGGAACGCCATTCTGAACGGAGAGCGCACAGCTGGTGTCGGTCGGAGCGGCCGTGCAGCTGTCGCCGGCGTCGTCGGTCACCACGATCGCCGTCAACCCTGCAGCGACGAGTGGGTCGAGGGCATCCCACGAGACCGTCACCACGCCATCGCCAGCATCAGCAGAGAGATTCGTGAGCGTTGGTGGGAGCGGAGCGGTGGTCGTCGTCGTGACTGGCGCACTGGTCGCCTGCGCCGTTCCATTGGCGTCGACCGTGGCGACGACGAGGGTGTAGGTCGCTCCGGGCACGAGCGGGTCGGACTGGAAGCTCGACGTGCTCGCATCGAGGGACACCGACTGCACGACGGCACCTTGATCATCGAGGATGGTGAGCTCCTGGGTGCCGCCGTCGACCGCAACCGAGTCTCCGGGGGTCCACACCGCAACGAGGGACGCCCCGTCAGCGGCGACCTGGAGGTCGGTCGGTGGGGTCGGTGGGGTGAGGTCCTCGCCGAGCGTCGAATTCGGCGCTGCGTCGTCTCGAGGGGCGCGGGGCTGCGAGACCGCTGACGCAGTGCGGGAGGAGGGAGCACTCACCCCTGCGACTCGGGACGGGTTAGCCGCTGGAGCGACGCTCGCTCCAGCGACGAGCGGCGTCGTCAAACTGAACGCTCCGGTGACGATGACGCCAACTGCCCACGACGAACGACGGTGCATTGCTACCTCCACAAGATGTGCTCACCTCGTTCTGTCGCCACCGCCGTCGTTCTTTCGTCTAAGCGAACTTTCTGCCTAGGCTGCAGGGCATGGAAAAGCCCTTCGTCGAACCACCCATGGGCGATGCGCCCGCCGACCTCGTCATCACCGACCTCGTTGAGGGAACGGGTGCAGAAGCCACTCCGGGATCCACCGTTGAGGTGCACTACGTCGGCGTCTCGTGGTCGACCGGCGAGCAGTTCGACGCCAGTTGGGATCGGGGCGACACCTTCCGATTCCGCCTCGGCGCTGGAATGGTCATCGCTGGCTGGGACCGTGGCGTCGCCGGCATGAAGGTCGGTGGCCAACGTCGCCTCGAGATCCCCGCGCACCTCGGCTACGGCGACCGGGGTGCACCACCGGTCATCAAGGGTGGAGAGACCCTCATCTTCGTGGTCGACCTGATCGGCGTGGCGTAAGCCCTGCGCATCCTCGTCGCCGCCGACAAGTTTCGCGGCACCCTCTCCGCGGTCGAATTCGGTGCAGCAGCGCGTGACGCACTCACCCCACTGGGTCACCACGTCACCACGGTACCGATGAGCGACGGGGGCGAAGGGTTCCTCGACGCGTGGTCCGGATCGCTCCACGAGATCACCCTGCCCGACCCATGGGGCGTACCCCAGCGTGTCCCCTACCGTCTGCGAGCGCTCCCAGACGGTGGCGTTGCGGCGTTCGTTGAAGCTGCCTCGGTCATTGGGTACCGACCGGGTCAACAGCGCTCGTCAGCGTCCGCACTCGAAGCGAGCTCGGCGCCCCTCGGCACGCTCCTCGCCCACCTCGCTGAGCAGGGCGTTCGGAGCATCACCTGTGGTGTTGGAGGAACGGCGACGAGCGACGGTGGGCTCGGCTGCTTCGACGCAGCCGGCGACCTCAGCGACGTGCAGCTGCTCGCCGCGGTCGACGTCCTCCTCCCCTACCGCGGCGCCCTCGACTTCGCACCCCAGAAGGGCATCGATGCGAGCGACCTCGACGAGGTCGCCCGCCGGCTGACCTTCGCCTCCCACCACTTCGCCACCGTCGCCCACGTCGACGTGGAGCAAGTCGCCGGAGCAGGATCTGGTGGAGGAGTCGGTGGGGCGCTCTTGGCGCTCGGTGCGACCGTGGATTCAGGATTCTCGGTGGTGGCTCGAGAGCATGACGTGGGCGACGCCGCAGCGCGCGCCGCGGTGGTCATCACCGGAGAAGGTCGCCTCGATGCCTCGAGCCTGCAGGGGAAGGTCGTCGGAGGCATCCTGGCCGCCACCCCTGCGGCAACCCCAGTGGTCATCGTCTGCGGCAGCGCCGATCGCCGAACCATACGGGAGCTGAGCGACCTCGACCGCCGCATCGTGGTGGCCGACTGCACCGAGTCCTTCGGGGCATCCGCCGCCTACAACCGCACCCGGTCCTGCGTACGCGACCTGATCGTCGAGACCGTACAGCAACTGACCGGCTGAGCGGCACCCGGCCGAGGTTGCCGAGAGGTGCCGTCGTGGGCAATGCTCTAGCGCCGTGCCACTTCGGGCACCAAGCGTTGAACACGAGGAGTTGCAGATGGGTTTGCTCGACGGAAAGGTCGCAGTCGTCACCGGCGCAGGCCGTGGCATCGGACGTGAAGAGGCCATCACCCTGGCCAAGAACGGCGCCAAGGTCGTCGTCAACGACGTCGGCGCTGGCCTCCACGGCGAGGCGGGGGACTTGACGCCCGCGCAAGAAGTCGTGAACACCATCACCGCCGCTGGCGGCGAGGCCGTCATCAACGGTGACGACATCTCCACCTGGGCTGGCGGCAAGAACGTCATCGACCAGGCCATCGACACCTATGGCTCGATGGACATCCTCGTCAACAACGCGGGAATCCTCCGCGACAAGATGAGCTTCAACATGGAAGAGTCGGACTGGGACGACGTGATTCGCGTCCACCTGAAGGGCCACTTCGCCACCGCCCAGCACGCCGCCGTCTACTGGCGTGGCCGGGCCAAGGCCGGCGAAGCCGTCACCGGTCGAATCATCAACACCTCGTCCGAGGCTGGCCTCTTCGGCTCGGCGGGCCAGGCGAACTACGCAGCGGCCAAGGGTGGCATCGTCTCGCTGACCTGGGTCCTCGCCCGCGAGCTCGAGCGGTTCGGCGTCACGGTGAACGCCATCGCCCCCCGTGCCCGCACCCGCATGACCGACGCCGTCTTCCCCGAGATGGCCAAGTCGGACGACGGTTTCGACAAGTTCGACCCCGTCCACATCGCACAGCTCATCGCGTTCCTCGCTTCGCCTGAAGCCCAGGACGTGTCGGGCCAGATCTTCGTCGTCTTCGGTGGCGACATCTGGGCGATGTCGGCATTCCGTCCCGTTGGGGAGCTCCACAGCGCAACTGGTTGGACTCCCGAGGACCTCGTGGCCCACAAGGGCGAGCTGTTCAAGGACCACTCCTCGACGGTTCCGCCGTTCAGCTTCTTCTAGAGCGCCACACCGCAGTTCCACCAACGGCCCACCCACCCTGGTGGGCCGTTGTGCATTCTGGCTAACATCCCTATGTAGACCAGAATTCTTGACTACGGTAAGGGCGTTCCAAACCCAACCGAAAGGCCGATTATGACCGGCGCATCATTCCCTCTGCTCAGCGTGTTCTTGGAGATGCTGTTCTTCTTCATCTTCATCATGTGGCTCGTCATCTTGTTCCAGGTCGTCGTTGACCTCTTCCGGAGCCACGACCTGAGCGGCGGCGTGAAGGCGCTCTGGTTCTTGTTCCTCGTGCTCCTCCCCTACCTCGGCGTCTTCATCTACTTGATCGCCCGCGGCTCGAAGATGCACGAGCGTCAGGTTGGCGCTGCCAAGCAGCAAGAGCAGCAGATGGCGAACTACATCCGCGAGGTCGCCATGACCCCTGCCGACGAAGTCGCCAAGCTCCACGACCTCCTCACCAAGGGCGCCATCACCGAGGCAGAGTTCGCCGCGGCGAAGGCCAAGATCATCGGGCAGTAGCCACCGCAATGCCACTCGGCTCGCCGACCGCTCCCCACACCGTTCTCAAACCGGTCCGGGGAGCGGTGCAGCAGCCGGTTGTGAGGCATACTCACCGTTCTTCCACTGCCCACCGTGAACGCGGTGGGCAGTGACGCGTCGACGGGAGCCACGCCGGAGCTCTGACGAGATCCGCCAGATCATGATCGACGGGGGGATTGCCTACCTCATCGACCATGGCCTCGGCGTTGGCACCGAACGCGCCACCTTCAAGTCCGTCTTCGACTACATCCTCGCCAAGCGAGACATCAAGCTCCACTACGCCTCAGTGCTCGGTCGCATCTGGGCCGATCAAGCGGAGTACCAAGCAGATCTCGCTGCGGCCATTGGCGCCATTGATGCGAGTGCCAATGAATACGAACGAACGCTCGGCCAATTGATCGCCGTCATTCGAGACTCGGATCGATCAACGCCAGAGGGTCGGTGGGATGCGGTCACCCAGCTCTGTCGTGTCGTTGGTGAAGCCAACCTCAGTGACCTCACCAATTCACCGGAGTGGCCAATCTGGGTGGGGATTTGGGCGGTTGCGGCCTCGAGCCACAACGTATCGCCGAACGACCCGATTCGAACGGCGCTCCGTGCCAGCTACGACAGCCTGACTGAGAACTTCAGCCTCGCCTACGCGTGGTGCGTCGAGATCCTCGGCCTCCGGTTCAAGGCGCCCCTCACGGTTCGACACTTCACCATCTCGGCCACCGCCTTGGCCGAGGGCTGCGTCCTGCGGAACACCGTGGCCAGTGAGGAGATGCACGACATCTCCCGACCAACCGGGCCCGAAGGTACTGATGAGGCGTGGACGATGTTCAGCATTGGTCTCCATGCGCTCTGCAGGCACTTCCTCGAGGAAATTCCAGGCTGGGAACCGCAGCCGATCGAGTTCTAGCGAAGCGTCACCCCCGCTCGCCCTCAGGGCAGCGTTGGCTCTCCTCCACCGGCGAGGAGTGAGTGCGTCAGTTCTGCGACTTCCTCCACCAATTTCTGTAGCCGACGGAGGCGACGACCGGGGTCATCGGTCTCTAGGAGTTTCTGGGCGTCGTAGAGGCCGAGCGGGCTGAGCGCACATAAGAGCCACGACGCTTCAGCTGCGGTGCGGCCCTCGAGCACGTCCCTCTCGAGCGGCGGAGCATCTCGCACCTCCGACAGGAGTGCTCGCGCTTGGCGCACGACCTTGAACGTCTCGGCCAGGGTCTCGTCGCAGTTCACGCACGGTGGCTCGACCAGCGTCTGGACGGCAGCCCTCGGATACGGGTCGTCGGGCAACCACCGCTCCACGAGAATGCGATCGATGCCGGCTGCAACCACCAAGCTCCGCCCATCGCCGAGGGCCTCGACGTGCTCGAGACGCACGCGCGTACCAACCGTCACTCGCTCGTCGCCCCCGCCCACTTCGGACCCCCGTGCGATCAAACAAATCCCGAAGGTGCCGTCACCGGCTTGGACGTCACGCAAGAGCTGCTGGTAGCGGAGTTCGAAGACGTGCAGGGGGAACCGAGCGTGGGGGAAGACCACCGCAGACAGCGGGAACATGGGGAGTGCAGCGGTGGTTTCCACGCCCTCACCCTAGGAGTCGACGCTATTTCGCCGACCGGTGCTCAGCCCTTCAGCATCTCTGGCCGACGAGCAGCGACCATGGCCGCCATCCCCTCGCGCCAGTCCACCGTGGTGGGTCCTACGAGCGCATGCAGTTTCGTGAGGTCCACCATCACCGAGTCGATCGTCTGCGTGGTGGGTGCGAAGGTGGGCTCACGTCCACAGAGCTCCGCGAGGTAGCCCACCCACTCCTCCACCGACGCCGGGTCCTTGCCGCCCCAGTTGATGGTCGTTGCTCCGATGCTGGCCGCGGCCACCAGGCCGGGGATCATGGCGAAGATGTCGTCGTCGTGAATGGGGTGGTAGACGCTCGGGGCGTCGACGTGCACCGGAATCGCTGACCCGTTGCGGAGCATCTCCAAGTGGATGGCGGGCCATCCCCCACCGTTGCCGTAGGGGACCGAGAGGCGGGCGATCGTCGTTGGAAGGTTGTAGCGCGTCGAACCGTAGCGAGCGGCGGCCTCGGCAGCGATCTTGGCCGTCGAGTAGGTGCGGAGGAACTCCCACACCCCGTGGTTGTCCCCGAGCGGACCATCCTCTGCGAAGACGTGGTGCCCCATGGGCTTGTAGACGGCCGTTGACGAACAGTGGAGTACTGCACCGGTGCCTTGAACCTGCTCCATGAGCGCCGAGGTGCCCCCAACCGCTGCGTCCATGTCGAGAATCCAATCGTTGGACTTCGCCACGGCGAAGTTGAGGACGACGTCGGATTCACGGGGCAACTGCGAGAGGTCTGCGGAGGCGAGGTCGATCTCCACGCAGCGAACCCCTGCGGCTTCCAAGGCGGCGCGCTTGGCCGCATCTTTGAAGCGTGCCGCGCCGATAACGGTGTTGCGCTCTGCCAACTTGGTGGCGATGGGCTGGGCCACTTGACCCGTTGCCCCCACGACGATGATGGTCTTGCCTTGGTAACTCATGGATTCCCCCTCAGTGTGGAACTGCAGTGTGGACTACGACGCTTGGTAGGTATGGACGACGTCGGAAATGGCCTCGAGGCAGTGGAGATCCCAGGTGCCCGGCACCACGATGAACTCGTCGCATCCTGCATCTGCAGCGGCGTCGAAGGCGGCGGCGAGGTTGGTGGCCGTGCTCACCTGACACCCCGAGGCGATCGCACCGGCGAGATCCTCGCCGAGGAACGAGAGGTAGGTGCGCGCGAAGTGCTCGAGGGTTGCTTGGGCGTGGTCCACACCGAGAACGACGAAGGTCCCACTCACGAGCCTCGGACGACCCCGCCCTGCGGCATCCCAGGCCGAGGTGGCGAGTGAGGCCATCTGGCGAGCTTCTCGGCCAACGTCGCCGAGCGCGAACCCGGTCACTCCATCAGCCCACGTCGCCGCTCGAGCCATAGCCTTCGGGCCCATGGCACCAGCGAGGAGCATCGGACCCCCTGGTCGCACGGTTGCCGGTCCAACCGGGTCAGCGCCCTCGAACGGCGGCGCGCCCGACCACAGGGACCGGAGCTCTGCCACGTAGGCATCGAGGCGCTCGTGGCGCGACCTGAAGGGGGCGTTGGCAGCTTGGTAGTCATGGGGTCGACCCCCAACGCCGAGGCCAACGGTGAGGCGACCGCCAGAGAGCACATCGAGCGTGGCGATCTGCTTGGCGAGGACCGCAGGTTGGTGCAGGAGGGCAACCCATAAGTTGCCGAACACCTCAACCCGCTCCGTGAGCGCAGCAGCCGCCGACAAGGTCACGAGCATCTCTGGATTGACGAAGGTAATGCGCTCCCCCGCCGAGATCGACGAGTAGGGACCCTCATCGACGATGCGACACCAGTCCTTGAGGAGGCTCCCGGTCACCCCCGCTGCCATGGTGGGCAGCGAGATGCCGATGTCCATGATCAGGCAGCTCCGAGGAGGGCGGTGGCCTGACCCACGACCTTCTCTTCGCCGTCACCGTTGCGCAGCTTCACCTCGAGCGTGGCGACGTTGCCGTCGATGGCGGTCACGGTGATCTCGGTCGAGAGCTCTTCGCCGGGCCAGGTCTGTCGAGCGAAGCGCACGGAGAAGGTCTGCAGCGCTCCGACGCCGACGTAGTGGGTGAGGGCGGTGCCAACGATGCCCATCGACAGCATGCCGTGGCCGAACACCGACGGCTGACGGGCGGCGACAGCCTTGGGCTCGTCGTGGTGCATGGGGTTGTAGTCACCCGATGCCCCGGCGTAGCGAACGAGGTCCGTGCGGCTGAGCGTGTGCGTGAGCACGGGCGCCTGGTCGCCAACGGCGACGGTTGCGGTGGTGAGGTTGAGCGGCATGGTGCCTCCTATCGCTTCGGATGCTGTGGTTCAGGATCTCTCGGGAGCCCGAGGAGGCGCTCCCCAATGACGTTGCGCTGCACTTCGCTCGTGCCACCCGCAATGGTCAGGCACAGCGTGTGCAAGATGTTGCGACCGGCTGCCTTGGCGTCGCCGTCGGTGTAGAGCGCCTCGAGGCCGAGGGCGGCGACCGCCACGTCGGCAACTCGTTGCTCGTGCTCGGCGCCGAGCAGCTTGGCGAGGCTCGCCTCGGATCCCGGAGCGAGTCCCGACAGACTCCGGATGGTCTGGCGCTGGCGCATGAGGGCCAAGGCCTGTGCTTCGACGAGCAGCTCACCGATCTCGCTGCCGAGGGTCACGGCGCCGCGGTCACGGTGCTCGGCGGCAGCGATGGTCACCACCTGCTCCAAGAGTCCAGAGAACGCCGAGGAGGAGGCGAGGGCCACTCGCTCATTGGCCAAGGTGGTCCGAGCCAACGTCCACCCTTCGTCGACCGCACCGACCACGCAGTCATCGGGGATGACGACGCCGTCGAGGAAGACCTCGTTGAACAGCGAGTCTCCGGTGATCTCCCGGAGCGGTCGAATGTCGACGCCCGGAGCCTTCATGTCGAGGACGAAGTAGGTGATGCCGCCGTGCTTGGGGGCATCGGGGTTCGACCGCGCCAGCAAGATCCCGTACTGGGCCCACTGGGCGGTGGAGGTCCACACCTTCTGCCCGTCGATGCGCCAGCCACCGTCGACCTTGGTGGCCTTGGTGGTGAGCGCGGCGAGATCTGAGCCCGCACCGGGTTCAGAGAAGAGCTGGCACCAGAGGATCTCGCCTCGGAGCGTCGGCATGACGAAGCGCTCCTGCTGGGCGACGGTGCCGTGGGCGATGAGGGTCGGCAGCGCCCACGAAGCCACGTGCGCCGGAGGACGGCGGACGCCGAGGTCAGCCATGACCTGGTCGATGACGAGCTGCTCGATCGCCGATGCCGCTCGGCCGTAGGGCTCGGGGAAGTGCGGGAACATGAGACCTGATTCACCGAGCAGTGCCCGACGCTCATCGTCGGTTGCCGCCGCCGCCACCTCCTGCACGATCGGCGTGATCTCGGCGCGAATGGCTTCAGCGTTCTCGGGCAACTCCACGCCGAGGGTGCGGCGAGTGCCGGCGATCGCCGCGTCGCAGACTGCTCCGAGAAGTGCAGCCTCGCCCCCGAGCAGTTGTCGGGTGGACACCGCACGGCGGAGGTAGAGGTGAGCGTCGTGCTCCCAGGTGAAGCCCATGCCGCCGAGCACCTGAATGGCGTCCTTGGCTACTCGGGGACCAACGTTGGCAGCCAGCGCTGCAGCGACTGCTGCTGCGAGCGATCGCTCAGCCGGCGTGGCACCGTCCACCGCGAGGGCGGCATCCCAGACGGCTGCCGTCAGCTCTTCAACGGCGATGAGGGCGCTGGCCAAGCGGTGCTTGACGCCTTGGAACTGCCCAATGGGGCGACCGAACTGAATGCGGTTCTTCGAGTGGTCCACCGCCACGTCGAGCGCGGCGCGGGCAGCTCCGCACACCTCAGCAGCGAAGATCGTCCGAGCGAGATCCACAACGGAGTACTCAGGCATACCTGCGAGGACCCGGGTGGCCGGAATTGTGGCGTTCGTGACGGTGACCTCACCAGCTCGCCGGAGGAGGTCCAGACTCGGTCGGCTGGTGTCGACCGCAACGGCGCTGTCGTGCAGGTCGAGCACTGCCCACCCCGCGCCATCAGGTCCACCGAGGTGCACGAGGGCCACGTCGCAGATGCCGACCGACGGGACGCCGTGCAGGCTGCCTCGCACAACGTAGGAACCATCAGGCATGGCATCGGCGCTCAAGGACTGGTCGATGACCAGCGTCGCCGCCAAAGTGCCACTGGCCAATGCTGCCGTCAGCTCCGAGTCAACGCCATCGGCGGCTCCAGCAGCGATGGTTGCGATGAGCGTCGGGACGAGCGCTCCAGGGGTGAGCTGCGCCCCGAGAACTTCAGCGACGATGACCGCCTCGGCCACGGAGCCGCCTTGCCCGCCGAGCGATTCGGCGAGGCCGAGACCTAGCCAACCTTCGTCGACGAAGGTGCGGACTGAGGACGGAACGGTCTCCGTCGGTGCGTCGAGCACCTCACGGCACAGGGCGGTGCCGCCCAATCGCTCGAGGGTTCCGGTGAGGGATCGATGGAGCTCGACGTGTTCGTCAGTGAGGCCAATTCCCATGGATCAGATCCGGTGGATGATGTTGAAGGTGGTGGTGCAGACCGGTGACCCGGTGGCAGCGTCGCTCCAGGTGGTCTCCGCCACGACGAAGGTCATCGTCGAACCCTTCGATTCTTTGACGTAGATGTCCTTGACGATGCCGACCGCGTTCAGGACCTGACCGGTGACCACGGGAGCGTGGTAGGTGAAGGCCTGCTCACCGTGCAGGATCAGTCCCCCACCAGCCATGAGCGCGCCGAGCACGATGCCGAGCCCCGGCCCAGGTGCACCCTCTGGCTGCAGCTCCGCGAATGCCCCCCAGTTGCCCATGACGAACGGGAAGGTCGGCGGGACCGGAATGCCGTCGAACCCGGCATCTGCGGCAACCGTGGCGTCGCGGTAGATCGGGTCGGTGTCGAGGACCGCATCGGCGAAGAACGCCACGGCGCTGCGCTCAACCACCACCGTCTGGCGCGTGATCTCGGTTCCAATGAATCCCTTGAGCGTGGCGTCGTCCACTGCAGTCCCTCTCCTCGGTCAACTGCGGTGCAATCTAGTGGGGATGTACCCACCGGTGCATTTCCGGGTTGATCAGGGCAGCGACGTGGTGGTTGAGGTCGAGGTCGTGGTAGTCGGCGCAGTGGACGTGCTGGTCGTCGAAACGAGCGTGGTCGTCGTCGGGGGCGTCCGGTGCCCGTGCAGGTTCAGAATGTAGGTGGCGATTCCCTTCGCCAGTCCTCGTGCGAGCGCCGCCCGCCACGAGGGAGACGTCGCCAGCTGCGCGTCGCTCGAGTTCCGGAGGTTGAGGCACTCGATGAGCACCTTGGGCACGGTGGAGCGGTTGAGGCCGCCGAGGTCAACACGGGTGCCGATTCCAGCGACGCCGAGGTAGGTCGATGGTCGGAGCCCCGGAACACCGTCGAGCGCCGAACGGAGATCACTGGCCAGGTGCCGAGATGCCCGGAGGATTGGGGCGGTGTCGCTGACCGAGCTCACGACGAGGCCAGGTTGGATGACCTCGAAGCCTCGACCCCAGGACGGACCTCCATCGCCGTGGATGGACACGGCCAACGTGGCGTGGAGCCGATTAGCGATCGCCGCTCGCTCGGTGATGCACGGTCCGACGCCATGATCGTTCGGTCGAGTCAGCACCACTCGAGCGCCGAGTGCTTCGAGGTCGCCCTCGACCAGTTTGGCCACCGCGAAGGTGAACGCGTGCTCTGGGTAGCCGCCATTGGTCGACGCACCAGCCGTGTCGCAGGCCTTCCAGAAACCTCCAGCGTCGACGAGGTGGTCGATGTAGGCCGAGTCGCCGGCGTTGCCGCCGTTGTGGCCCGGGTCGATGACCACCAGCGCTCCAGCGAGGGGCAGGGACGTCGCACCGAGATGGACGGTTGACGCTGCGAGCACCGAACCCACGAGGGCCAGCGCCAGCGCCAGTCGCTTCAGCATCGACCCTGGTGCTCCAGTGCGGCCACGAGGTCCTCGAGCGCCCGACGTCGATGGGAGATCTCGTGCTTCTCCTCAGCCGTCATCTCTGCGAAGGTCCGGCCTCCCGCACCATCTGGGCGGAAGAGGGGGTCGTAGCCAAAGCCATCAGTCCCGTGCTCCTCCGTGGCGACCGTTCCGGAGACGATGCCCTCGGCCACGATCGCGGTCCCGTCGGGGAAGGCGACCGCCACCGCAGCGACGAAGGTGGCGGTGCGGTTCGTCACGCCCTCCAGCGCAGCGAGCAGCGCTCGTCGATTCTCTGCGTCGGTCGCACCCTCGCCGCTGTAACGGGCGGAGCGAACCCCGGGGGCGCCGTCGAGGGCATCGACGCAGATCCCAGAGTCATCGGCTAGGGCGGCCTTGCCGGTGGCCTCGCAGATGGCGAAGGCCTTGATGAGCGCGTTGTCGACGAAGGTCTCGCCATCTTCGACGATGTCGCCGACGCTCGACGGGCGAGGCGTGAGTCGGAAGGAACCGAGCGCTGCGAGGATCTCCTCCATCTCGCCGACCTTGTGGGCGTTGGCCGTCGCCGCCACGAACTCCACCACGACTACCGCTCCGGGAGCGATTCTGCGAGAGCGCCGCGCTGGTGGGTGGCGATCGTGGTGATCGCCTCCTCCGCCAGGTGCAGCATGGCGTCGAGTTCACTCCGACTGAAGGCCTGCTGCTCCGCGGTGCCCTGCACCTCGACGAAGCGTCCGGATCCCGTCATGACGACGTTCATGTCGACTTCCGCCCGTGAGTCCTCCTCGTAGGGGAGGTCGACGACCGCTCGACCATCGACGATGCCCACCGAAATCGCCGCCACCGAGTCGGTCAAGGGGTTACTCGACAGCACACCCTTCGCCATGAGCCGAGTGATCGCATCGCAGAGCGCGACGTAGGCCCCACAGATCGACGCAGTCCTCGTGCCGCCATCGGCTTGGAGCACGTCGCAGTCCACCGTGATCTGGACTTCACCGAGGGCGACGAGGTCCACCACGCTGCGCAGGCTCCGGGCGATCAGGCGCTGGATCTCCTGGGTGCGACCCGACTGCTTCCCCTTGGCGGCTTCACGGCTGATCCGCTCGGCTGACGCTCCGGGGAGCATCGAGTACTCGGCGGTGACCCAGCCCTTGCCGCTGCCCCGCATCCAGCCGGGAACCTTCTCCTCCACCGATGCGGTGCACAGCACCGTGGTCTTGCCGAAGGTCACGAGCACCGAGCCGAGCGGCATGGTCGTGTAGTCGCGCCGGAAGCTGATGGGCCGGAGTTCGTTCACGGCGCGCCCATCGGCGCGAGGAGTAGTGGCGTCGCTCATTGCACGGGTCCTTTGTGGGTTAGAAGTAGATGATCCGCTTGGCGCGTTCGACAACCTCATCGAGGTCATCGGTCCACGCACCAGTGGAGAGGTACTTCCATCCATCATCGCAGGCAATCGTCACAATGGTGGCGGTCTGATCGTCGGGGATCTGCTGGGCGCAGCGCACTGCCCCGGCCATGATCGCCCCAGAGCTGATCCCGACGAAGAGACCAACCTCGGTCATCTTGCGGGTCCACTCGAGGCTCTCCTTCGGACGGACCACCGTCTTGCGGTCGAGCAGCTCGGTGCCGTTGTTGTCGGTGAAGATCGGCGGGATGTAGCCGTCGTCCAAGTTCCGCAGCCCGTCGACCATCTCCCCCGACGGTGGCTCAATGGCCCACAGCTGGACATCGGGCTTGTGCTCCTTCAGGTAGCGACCGACGCCCATGAGCGTTCCCGAGGTGCCGAGACCGGCGATGAAGTGGGTGATGTCGGGGACATCGGCCAAGATCTCCGGACCGGTCGTGCGGTAGTGCGCATCGGGGTTTGCCGGGTTCGCGTACTGGTAGAGGAAGATCCACTCAGGGTGCTCCTCGGCGAGGGCACGGGCCATGCGAACCGCACCGTTCGAGCCCTCAGAACCAGGCGACTCGATGATCTCGGCTCCCCACACGAGGAGCAGTTGGCGCCGCTCCGGCGAGACGTTGGAGGGCATGACCACCTTCAGGTGGTAGCCCTTCATCTTGCAGACGAGGGCCAGACCGATGCCGGTGTTGCCCGAGGAGGGCTCGATCAGGATTTGATCCGGAGCCCCGGGGATCAGCCGACCCTCGCGCTCAGCGGCTTCGATGAGGGAGAGGGCGATGCGGTCCTTGACCGAACCTCCAGGGTTGCGGCCTTCGAGCTTGGCCAGAATGCGGACGTTCGGCTTCGGGCTGAGCGCGGAGATGTCGACGATGGGCGTCTGCCCGATGAGGTCGAGGACCGACGAGTAGACGGCCATGTCCTCAGGCTGCTCCGCCGGCAACGGCAGGCAGGATGCTGACCTGGTCACCGTTTGCAACCGGCGTGTCGAGGCCGCCGGTGTAGCGGACGTCGTCGTCGTTCACGTAGATATTGACGAAGCGATGCAGTTGACCCTCGGGGCCGAAGACCTGACCCTGGAGGCCTGGGTGCTCCGCGACCATGGCGTGGAGCACCTCGCCGATGGTGGTGCCGTCGTAGGAGACGATCGCTGCGCCACCGGTTTGGGGCCGCAGGACTGTGGGGATTCGCACTTCAACGGGCATGTCGCCTCCGAGAACTGGTCGAGTACTGCATCGGTCATGAAACCTGACCGAACAAGTCGTAATTCTACCGTGCGCTCGATCCGATCGTTCGCCCGCCCAACCTCCGCCTCAGCGGCGGCCGATGGTGCGCCAGGCGAGGGGCAGGATCGCCGCGGCGATCGCCGCTTTCACGAGGTCACCGAGGATGAACGGCGTGAAGCCGTACGCGATCGCCTGGCTCCACGTGCACGAGAGGTCCACCTTCAGCCAGGACACGCCGATGACGTAGATGATGGCTTCGGCGATCGCCATGGCGCCAATGGCGTTCACGAGCTTGCGATCGTTGCCCCGTTCGGTGAGCGCCCCCAGGACGCCTGCGGCGACGACGAAGGCCACGATGTACCCGAAGGTCGCCGCCACCGTGGCGTAGCCGCTGTGGTGGTCGGCGAACCAGGGCACGCCGGCCAGACCAGCCAAGAGGTAGAGCCCCATGGACGCGATGCCACGACGCATGCCGAGCGTGGCCCCGACGAGGAGGACGCCGAGGGTCTGCCCCGTCATGGGAACCGGGGTGAACGGGATCGTCCACTGGGCCAACGCACCGACGAGACCAGCGCCACCGACGACCAGTGCGGCATCGGTCAGGAGGCTGTGCGGCACGAGGTCGGCGAGGACCTTCGGGGAGAGACGAGTGGGGGCAACGGTCGAGGCCATGGCCTCCTCCTTCAGATGGTCGAGGGTGCTCGCAACCGTAGCGGGGTTACGCTCACTCCCCGACGATCGGCTCTTCGGTGATGACCCCGTCGACGATGCGGTAGCTCCTGATCACGGGGTAGATGTCTCGTAGAGAGACGAGCACGTAGTGCCATCCGGGGTCTGGGGCTTGGGCCACGTCGGTGGGTGACGGGTACGCCTCGGTATGGGTGTGGCTGTGGAAGACCCCGATGATGTCGAGTCCGTCAGCTGCTGCTGCTCGGTCGGCCAGCATGTGGGCCTTCGGGTCGACGGTGTAGACGAGGGCAGAGTGGGCCACGTTCTCGACGGGCACGAGGCGCTCGGTGACGCCGGTGGTGTAGTCGCCGACCAACAACCCGCACGCCTCTTCGGGAAGTCCCTCGAGGCAGTGGGCGATCATCGACATCTGCAACGACACGGGAAGGGTCAGCACTCCCCCAGCGTACCGGGGTCGACGCGCGCAACCCCGTGCGTAGCATGGGGACATGGGACGGGCGAAGCAGCAACTCGCGAGGAAGGCCAAGGCGGCTGACGCCTCAGGCGACCGCATCGTCGCGTCCAACCGTCGGGCTCGGCACGACTACGACATCTTGGAGACCTACGAGTGCGGCATCGTCCTCAAGGGTTCTGAGGTAAAGGCACTCCGTGAGGGCCAGGCGCAGCTGGCCGACGCCTTCGCCCGAGTCGAAGCTGGCGAGCTCTGGCTGATCGGCGTCCATATCCCCCAGTGGCGCTTCGCCCATGGATTCGGGTCCCACGATCCTGATCGTCGTCGCAAGCTCCTGGCCCACCGATCCGAGATCCGTGACATGGGGATTGAGCTCGATCGCCAGCCCGTCACCCTCATCCCACTCAAGCTCTACTTCAAAGACGGTCGAGCCAAAGTGGAACTGGGCCTCGCCAAAGGTCGAAAACTCCACGACAAGCGCCAAGCCATCGCTGAGCGTGACGCCAAGCGGGACATGGACCGAGCTCGTCGCTACGCCGCTCGAGAAGGCTGACGCCAGGTCGCTCCCGGATCCTCCGTTGCCGGGACGGAAGCGATTCTCGCCAACTTCTCAGACCTCGCGAGGAGAATGCACGACCCTCCCGGTACACTGAAGCCCCCAGCACGGTGCTGGGACACACGGGGGTGATCGGTTTCGACTTTGGATGTTGAGGTAAGAGAAGCGAGCCGTGGTCGCCGAAGCCACGTTAAAGAGTCGGTACAAACAATAAATGCCAAGCCTCAGCTTGCGCTCGCCGCTTAAATAACGGCGACGTCCACCTGCCCCCAGTTCCCCGGGGTAGATCTTGGGCGTCATCCAGGGGAACTCACCACCGAGCAGTGTTCACGGGCTCAGCGGGAAACTGAAGTGAGCTACGGGGTGACCACGATGCCAGCGGCACGGTCATCCCCGACAATTCTTCGCTGGCTGCGCTCGGAGAAGGCTTACTGAGGTACCGAAGGACCCGGGTTCGATTCCCGGCACCTCCACTCGTTGGGCTGATCCCCCTTCAGGGGACCAGCCTTTCTCAGGACAATGGTCGCGATCGACCTAGCGGTGGTCATGACGCTGCCTCAGATGATGCGCGTCACGAGTGAGCTTCACCTCGGCGGAGCGGGCATTTGCCCATCGCTCCCCCATCGGGGTGCGATGCGGCGTGCTCACACTTTGAGCACTCAGAGTGCTGGATGTGCCGCAGCCATCTGGTCGTAGTCCTGGTCCTGTGTCACGACCGAAACTCCGAGATCAACGGCGGTTGCACCGGTCAATGCATCGGTGAGCTTCACCGTTCTCTCGATGCCAGCACCTCGACAGTCAGCAACGAGGCGAGCCCGTGCAGTCATCACGGATTCAGTCATGGGCACTGGCGACCCCAAGTTCGAGTTCCCCGATCATCGTCACCGAGACGCTGACCCGCTCGGGAATCTCGCCGAGTTCCCTCATGAACTCCCGGGCGATGGAGGCTGAGGTGTTGAGGAGCCCGCTCGTTCGTTCACTGGTCATCCAGTCTCTGTCCAGCGAGGCGATTGAGGTCGTCATCGAGTGCAGCGTCGGCAGACCTACCTTCGAGTTGACGCCGAAGATCCGCACCCGACATCCAACGAGATCGCCGAGCATGCGGCATGATATCGGCGACCGACTCGCCGTGGACGGTGAGGACAATCCTCTCGCCTGCCCGGACCGCGTCGATGACTTGACTCATCCGATTTCGCAGATCTCGAACCTCAATGTGCATGGATGCCACCGTCGCACACTTCTTCATAGAGCGCTCGGATTAGATCCGGCACACGTCAGCGAGAGGTCTTCACCAGTCCACGATGCGCACCGCACCGATGGAGCATCACCGCGAGGACTTCGTCGCCTCCTTCCCGAAGGGACAGTGCCGACAACTGCTGCCACAGCACGATCCTCGCTGCAGGTGGCCCAGTTCGGTCGTGACGATGAGGCCTGACGCTGGGTCGACGTAGGTCGCCCGCCCAGCTGCCACCGCTGCCTCGTGCGCAGCGGCCCAGGATGGTGCGCCACCGTCGGAAGGCATCCTCATGGCCGATCGCTCACTGCTCAGAACGTCGACGTGTCGATGACGAGGCGGTAGCGCACATCGCTCGCCACCACACGGTCGTACGCCTCGTCAATCTGACTCGCGGCAATGGTTTCAATCATCGAACCAACGCCATGCGCTGCGCAGAAGTTGAGCATCTCCTGGGTCTCTCGAATGCCACCGATGCCACTCGCTGCGAGGACGCGGTTGTTCTGAGCGAGCGGGCTGAACCTCGTCGACAGCGGCTCCGGCGACACGCCGACGTTGGCGAGGACACCGTTGAAGCGCAGGAGCGAGAGGTAGGTCTCGGCGTTGACCGGTGCCGACACCGTGTTCACGATGAGGTCGAACGTGCTGCGCAGGCTCCGGAGCTGCGCCGGTTCGGTGACCACGAAGTGGTGGGCGCCGAGGGCAGCGGCATCAGCTTCCTTCGACGCGGTGCGACTGAGGATGGTGACCTCAGCGCCCATCGCAGCGGCCAGTTTGACGCCCATGTGGCCGAGGCCGCCGAGCCCCAGGATCGCCACCTTCTTCCCCGGACCGGTCCCCCAGCGCTTGAGGGGGGAGTACATCGTGATCCCGGCGCACAGGAGTGGTGCTGCGACGTCCAAGGCGATGCCGTCAGGGATGGAGAGCACGAAGTGCTCGTCGACCACCACGGAGGTCGAGTAGCCACCCATCGTGACCGTGCCATCGAGGTCGACGGCGTTGTAGGTCCCGATGTTGCCCTTGGCGCAGTACTGCTCCTCACCAGCGAGGCAGTTCTCACACTCCCGGCAGGAGTTGACCATGCAGCCCACGCCCACCCGATCCCCAACGACGTGCGTCGTCATCGCGTCACCAATCGCTTCGACGACTCCGGCGATCTCATGGCCGGGCACGAGCGGGTAGCGGACCTTGCCCCACTCCTCTCGAGCGGTGTGGATGTCGGAGTGGCAGATCCCCGCGAAGGCAATGGCGATGCAGACGTCGTTCGGTCCGAGCGCTCGCCGCTCGATCGTCGTCTTCTCGAAGCGGCCGTGGGGTTGGTGGAGGGCGTAGGCGATGGCGGAGGTCATCGCCACCAGCCTGACAGGTTCCGCTCCTCGACCAACTGCAACGCTCCCTCGCCCCACGAGCTCCATCACCTCTCTCTGAGCGCAGTCGCCATGGCGTTGAAGCCACCGTCGACGTGGAGGACCTCTCCGGTGATGGCCCGGGCGAGATCCGAGAGCAAGAAGCACACCGCGTCGGCGACGGGACGGGCATCGGTCGGGTCCCACAGGAGCGGCGTGGTCGACGCGAAGGCACTCGTGAGCGTGTCGAAGTCGGCGATGCCGCTCGCCGCTCGGGTCCGCAGCGGTCCAGCGGCGACGAGGTTGCTCCGGATCCCGAGGGGGCCACCGTCTCGAGCGATGTAGCGGGAGGCCTCGCGCAGCGCCGCCTTGCAGGCGCCCATCCAGTTGTAGACCGGCCAGGCTCGACCTCCAGCGTCGAAGTCGAGGCCGACGAGGCTCCCACCACGGGTCATGAGCGGGGTCAGCGCGTGGGCGAGCACCGCGTAGGTCCACACGCTCGATCGGAACGCCACTTCGACGTCGCCGCTGTCGACGCCGGTGAAGGAACCGCTGAGCGCCCCACGGGGTGCGAAGGCCACTGCGTGCAGCGCCCCATCGACGACGGTACCCTGCTCGGCGAGCGTCGCTGCGAACTGGTCGACCGCTGGGCGATCGGTGAGGTCGAGCGGCACCACCTGCACCGATGGGTCGATGGCGCCGACGACCGCCTGCGCCGCCTCGAGGTCCCTCAGGAACGCGGTGGCGATCACCGAGGCACCGTGGTCGAGCGCTGCTCGCAACGTGGCCGTCGCAATGGAGTCGGGGGTCACGATGCCGGTGATCACCACGGTCTTGTTGGTCAGCATGACGCTCCCCCAGTTGCTCGCTCGTTCACTTCGTCGTCGTGGACCCATCCGCCATGCGGCTCCCGCCGCAGCCAGGGCGCGTCTGGGCCCTCGCGACCGATGACGTGGATCCAGGCACCATCGACGAGATCGACCACCAGTGCCGTGGCCTGGATGGCCTGCTCGATGCGGTCAATGGGTGCCTCGACCGCAACCAAGAGCCGGACCGGTTGGTGCACGAGGCCTGCGCCGTCAGCCACCGACTGCCATGGGAGGCCGACGCGAAGGTCGGGGTCGTCGCCCACCAGGACGGCGAAGTCTCCAACGGGGTTATGGAGGGTCTTGTCTCCCGCTCCGAGGAGTTCCGGGAGGACGGCCGCGCCGTAGTAGGCGGCGTTGATCCACTGCGCGACGACCACCGGAGCCGCCATGATGCTCGTGAGCACCGACCCGTCGACGTCGCGGTCCGCGTCGTAGGAGTGGAGGAAGCAGGTTCGACCGAGGTCGATCCCCCTCGTCGAGCGCCGCGGTCCGACCACGAAGGCAGCATTGCCGGCGAGTCCCCATTCAGGACGGGTCTCGGCCCAGTCTCGGGCCTTCCGATCGAGGGTTCGCTGGGCAGCCGCTGCGTCGACGCCACGACCCACCGTCTCGATGGCGAGCTGCTCCTCGGCTCGATCCACGATGTCGGCGACCGCACGTGGCACCTCATCGAAGAGCGAGATGACCTGACGTGTCGTGTCGTGCTCGCCGGCGACGAACCGCGTCGAGGCGGGAACGACGATGCCTCGCTCGACCAATCGACTCCGCACCTCGGCGTCGTTCAAGAGGGCCGCCACCGCTGCGGCGTTCGGGCCGCCGCGGTGTCCGGCGCAGGCGCCGCACTCGAGCGCTGCGGCATGGGGGTTGTTGGTGGTCGTGGCGTGGTGGCCGAGCAGCACGACGGTTGGGGCGAAGCCTGTCGTGAGGCCGATACCCGTGAGCACCGACGCCGCGACTGCAGCCCGGTCCTCGGTGTCGAGGCGCCACTCGCCGACCTCGGAGCGGTCCTCGTGGCGACGGAGACCGAGGACGTTGCGGCCGAGCACCCACGGCGCACTGATCACCCCGGCCACCTCGGCCACCGCGAACATGGCTGAGGGATCGTGGGTCAGCTCGGACAGCACGCCGCCGAGCACCGTGCGCTCGCGGTCGCCCGGCGAGAGGACCGCTCCGCCGCGAATGGTCGCTGCGGCACCGGCGATGACCGGGAAGGCGTCGTAGGGTTCGGCGCCGTCATCGGGCACCACCGAAGCGAAGAGGCCGAAGAACCCGGCGAACCCGAAGGTGGTCACGTCGCCCGCGTCCTCGAGCGCACACCGCATCGCCGAGGACCGCACGTCGATGCAGAAGACGAACTGCGCAACCGGGTCGCTCGGGGTGGCGCTCGGTGGCGCTGCGAGCGCGCGGACCACCTCGCCCTGCACCGACTGCTCGAGCACGTCGAGGCGACGGACGCCGCTCAGGAGCGCTGCGCTGACCGGCACCAGTGCTGGCGCTGGCACGGTGCTCGTGAGCGTCGCCGCCCATGCCAGGTCGAGGGCCAACGAGCAGTGGAAGAAGGACCGGACGTCGAGGCGTCGGGGGTGCGTCACCCCATCGGACCAGTTCGCCCACGCCGCCCAGCCAGGGAGTCGGACGATGTGGTGGGCGAACTCTCGGGCGATGTCCTCTTCGCTCCAAGACGACAGCTCGCCGAGGAGCACCGCCGTCGAGGGAGCCTCGAGGCGATCAGCCCACGCGCTGGCCACCGCCTTCGGCACACCCGAGGTGCGAGGATGACGACGGAGGATGGCCGCTGCCCGGAGCGCCACCGTCGACGACGACGCTGCTGCCGTTGCCTCCAAGAAGAGCTGCCCGAGTGCGGCCCGGGCTCGCTCACCGAGGGAGCCGTCCACCCGCTCGAGCAAGGTCGGTGGTCGCATCCGCCCCCGCTCAGGAGCAGCCCCGTCAGTAGCCGGCCACGGATCGACGCCGAACCGGTGGCCGAAGGCGACCAAGGTGTCGACGAATGGGTTGGCGGTCTGGGCAACCCAGGGGTTGACCGCGATGGCCCGGTCGAGGGGCCACATCGGCGCAACGGTGCGGAGTTGGGCAGCGGCGACTGCGTCCACGAAGGCGTCGTCTCGAACGGTCATGCTGCCACCTCCACGGGGATCGCAGCGGTCGGAGCGACCGCGGGTGTCATACGGGGTGGTCGCACCTCCTGTGGCTTCGGCCGGAGGAGCGATGCAGCGACCACCCCAACCACCGCGAGGACGCTCCACCACGGTGCCCGCCACGAGGCGGTCGGCATCGAAGTCTCGAGGAGGGCAGCTGCCCCGGCGACGACGGCACCGTAAGCAGCCACCAGTCCACCGAGCGCCACCGCGCTGACCACTGGATGGGGCATCGACGTGCGGGTCCGCTGCCACCACAGGATCGCCGTTGCCACGGTGAGGACGGGCATCGCTGCCTCGGCGTCGCCGCCGAAGGCCACCGAGACGGCGACCCCGACCCCGAAGATCACGGCGGCGCCGAGGCCGCGGAGGACCTTCGACGGGCGGGGGCTCCCGAGGGCGAGGGCTCGGCGATGGGCCCGCTCGGTGATCGCTCCTCCCGCACCCATGAATCGACCCGCCTTGTAGATCCCGTGACCGATGAGGTGGGTCACCGCGAGCACCGGCCACCCGAGGGCGATGCAGGCCAACATGAAGGCCATCTGCGAAACCGTGGAGGTGGCGAGTTGGCCCTTCAGGTCGAACCGTCGGTTGATCTGCGGGGCCAGGGCCACCATCTGCGCCACGCTCACTACGAGCAGCGCCCCTGCGAACCAGGTGGGCAGGCCCGCTCGACCGGCGACGTGGAGGAGCAGGACGGCGCCGGCGTTCACCACCCCTGCGTGCAGGAGCGCCGAGACCGGCGTCGGCGCGGCCACGGTCGACACCACCCAACTGCGACCGGTGCCGAAGCCAGCCCGAGCGAGGGCGGCGATGCCTGCCCCAGCGAGCAGCACCGTTCCTCCCCCGCCGAGGTGGTGGGCGTGGAGCACCGCTGCGGTGGCGACCCCGAGGAGCAGTGCACCGTCGCCGACCGCTGCCGCCGTGAGCGCTCGGCGACCCGGCTGGCGAGGACCACTGCCGGTGCTGGCGGTGAGGACGCCGACGGTGGCCAGCGACGTCACGATCCAGGAGCACACGATCGCCGGCGTCGACCGAGCGACGTCGAGCCAGCACACGCTCCCGACGACCAGCACCACCCACATCGTGATGGTGGCCGCCCGAGCTTCACCCCGGAACTGCCGGAGACCGAAGGCACCGGCGCTCAGACCGATGACGACGGCAGCAATGGCGAGGGTCAGCGACAGCGGGTCACTCGACCACGCGCCGCTATGGGGAAGCGTGGCGTCGAGGGCGAGGGCCAGGACGAGGGAACTGAGCCCAGCCACTCGCAGTCGAGGTCCGCCGAAGCGAGCCAGCGCTGCACCGGTGAGGACGACGGCGACACTGCAGAGGATGGAGGTCATGCCTCCTATTATACGAACTAGAAATCGTGTGTCAAGATACAGGAAACAATTTTTATGACTTCTTCATCATTTCTCTACTGCGCCGAGGACCCGCGAGGGTTCATCGAGCATGGCCAGGAGGTCCCCCACCGCGTGGTTGGCCTCAATGGGGTGCCGGAACGGCACGTCGACGATCACCGTGTAGACGTTGCGTCGACCGTCACGCCGACGGGTGAGGTACCCGGCGTCCACCAAGTCGCCCACGATGGCCTGGGTCGCACGCTCGGTGATGCCCACCGCAGCGGCGATGTCACGCGTGCGAATGGTTGGGTCTCGATCGATGCAGACGAGCACGTGCGCGTGGTTGCTCAAGAAGGTCCAGTCGCCCCTCCGGCGCTGCGGAGCCCGTTCGACGTCACCCATGTTCGATCACGGTCGAAGTATAGGAAGCAGGGGTGGTGAGAACGTGACGCTCGCTGCACTCGCCACCAAGCACCAAGGCATCGATCATCGCTGCGCCACTGGCCGCAGTTGGGATTTCGCTCACCGAAGTGGCCGCCGACACCGATGCCTTGGGCACCTTCACCGGCACCACCCCTCGACGGCACTCCCCACTGGAGACTGCTCGGCGAAAGGCGCTGCTGGCCAGCGGTACGCCCGGCGCCGCATGGCTCCTCGGCTCCGAGGGAACCATGACCTCCCTCGGGTTCGCCAGCACCATCGACCACGAACTCGTCGTCGCCGTGGCGGCCGCAGATCCCTCGGTCATCGTCGTGGGCCGCGGGAGCGCCGTGCTCCCCGTTGGCCTGCAGTGGATCGTTCAAGGGAGGGTCAGCCTCGACGAGATCGCCGAGCGAGCAGCAGGGGCTGACCTCGGTCGGCACCGAGTGTGCGTCGTGCGACCCCATGACGGCATCGTCCGAGATGACTGCACCACCGTTGCCGATCTGGCATCGGCCATTCGTGAGTTAGCCGGACCCGACCACGACGTCGTCGTGCAGACCGACTTCCGGGCGCATCGCTGCCCCGCTCGCCACGAGGCCATCGCCGCTGCCGGCGTCGATCTCGCTCGTCGACT
>Ga0208745_1000119_pt1 | contig 29676 bp, 28 predicted proteins | sample CryBogCBH23Jun09_FD_184622 | JGI IMG/M metagenome (GOLD analysis project Ga0208745, IMG submission 184622) | Freshwater microbial communities from Crystal Bog, Wisconsin, USA - CBH23Jun09 (SPAdes) | ecosystem: Environmental > Aquatic > Freshwater > Lake | place: Crystal Bog, Wisconsin, USA... | reverse complement strand
GCGGAGGTCCCGACCCGACTGCCGTAGGTCAAGGTGCGGTCGTAGGTGGCACGGGCTTGTGGATCCGACAGCACGCTGTAGGCCTCGGTGACTTCGGCCATCTTGGCCTCGTACACCTCACGGTTGGCATCACCGTGGTGGCGATCAGGGTGGTACTGCTTCGCGAGTGCGTGGTACGCCTGCTTGATGGCTTCAGGTGATGCGCTCGTCGTGACGCCGAGCGTCTCGTAGAAATTGGCCACGCGTCCCCTCTGCCGATCAACGGTGGTGCAACTGTAGGTTGCCAGTGTGGCGTTGTTGCGGCGGTGAGCGGGTCTCCATGATCCTGGGAGGGCTCACTGGCGGGCATCACTTCCTCAGCGAGCACCTACAGATACTGCGCATCATTCCCCTTCAACAGCCTTCCAGCCAATCTTCGCCTCCGTTTCCTCGGGATCGACCTCTGGGGCCGTCGACCGCTATTGAGCAAGCGTTTTAGGCCGCAGGGTGGAACGCAACTCCAACGACGAGGCCGAGTGCTGAAGCGACCTTCTGCAACGTCGTCAACGTTGCGGCAGTTCCTCCAGATTCGAGGCGATCGATCGCCGCCTGGCTCGTTCCCATTCGCTTCGCGAGTGCTCGTTGACTCAGTCCTGCAGCGGTCCGAGCGTCGAAGATCTGCTGACCAACGGTCATTGCGAGTCGCGCCGCAGCGAACTTCACCGCATAGACATCTCGTTCCGCCTCGCCCATCGATTGCTGCCGTTCGATCTGGTGTTCCTGCCATGACGTGTGCATTACTTTCCCTTCGCTGCGTTCAGCCATTTCGATACGCAGCCATCTTCATTCGTGCCCGGGCGATTTCTCGACGTTCGGAGTTCCGTTGCTTGGTGAAGACGGTGAGCGCGACGATCGATCGGTTAGCCGCAAACGCGAAGGTGATGCGTTGGGCTTGATTTCCAAGTGCAAATCGCAGTTCGAAGAGTCCTTCGCCAAGCGGACGAGTGATCGGCATTCGACACTGATTCCCTACGGCGGTGAGATACTCCAAACGCGCTGCAACCATCGCAAACTCCTCGAGCGAGAGGCCCTTCAACCACGTATCAACTTCGGAGCTCAACGTGAGATTCCACGTTGACATCGAAGATGATGTCATAGTTCACAGCTCAATGCCAGCAGTTGGAAGAGGTTCACCGAGCACACCGGAGCAGTGTGAGTCCCTCAGCCCTCCGACGACCTTGCTCAAGAGTTTGCTCGGCGTGAACTACAACCGGTTAGGTCCTCGAGCGAACACCGTCCACCATCGCTGCCCCGATCAAAAGAACACCAATCCCGACGCCAAGGGCACACACCCCGGCTCTTCGCGAATGAGCGGGAAATCCGGCTCTTCGCGAATGAGCGGGAAATCCCATCCCTGAACTGAGCACGGGGGTTCGCCAGTCTGGAGGTTCTCGAAGCCATCAGACAGGAGAACCCCCGTGCCTTCAGAAGATAGATCCTGCGCGCGCTGCGTGCAGTTCGTTGGGTTAGACGACGTCGCTGTCGTCGATCTCGAGACATCGACTAGTGGACTCGTGCTCACCATTGAAACGCTGCCGCGACCAGTTGGTTGTCCGAGCTGTGGGGTGCCTGCTCGCTTGAAGGACCGCGCCCCAGTTCGCCTTATTGACCTGCCTTGCTATGGCCGCCCGACGACAACGGTGTGGTTGAAGCGGCGGTTCACCTGCATTGATGCGGACTGCGAGCAGCGGAGTTTCACCGAGCGTGATGACCGCATCGCTCCATCTCGCAGTTCACTCATGACGAGGGCTGGTCGCTTCGTGACCCACCAGGTCGGCGCCCATGCCCGAAGCGTCTCCGAAGTCGCAGAAGATCTCGGGTGCAACTGGCACACTGTCAACAACGCAGTTGTCCAATGGGGTGAGGCACTTCTCGAGGCTGACACCGAACGTATTGGTTCGGTCGAAGCGCTCGGCCTCGATGAGGTCGCCTTCGCCAAACTCGGCGAGCGACGCAAGCTCCATTTTGCGACCACCATTGCTGACACGAGACGTGGCCAACTCTTAGACGTCATGCCTGGTCGAGGCGGAGCAGAGCCCAGGACCTGGATCAACGAGCGATCTCCAGGCTGGCGAGCAGGTGTCAAATGGGCGACGCTTGACCTCTCAGCAGCCTTCCGTTCGGTGTTTATCGCAGAGCTCCCCGAGGCCACGCTCGTGGCAGATCCGTTCCATGTGGTTAAGCACGCCAACTCGAAACTCGACGAGTGTCGACGACGCGTCCAGAATGAGACGCTCGGACACCGTGGTCGCAAGACTGACCCGCTGTTTCGGTCCAGGCGACTGCTCACCATGGCCAAGCAGCGCTTGAGCGAAGACGCCGAGGCCAAGATGGTTGGGCTACTCAAGGCCGGTGATCCCAAGGGTGAAGTGGCAACAAGTTGGCACGCGAAGGAAGCCGTTCGCGAGCTCTATGCCCACGCTGATGAGGCAACCGCTGCTCAGTGGATTGACCAACTCATTGTGGACATGGCCGATCGCAGCCAACCGATCGAGGTCCGCTCGCTTGGACGAACCCTCAAAAACTGGCTCCTCGGATCTCAGCGGGGTCTGATCGTTTCGAGCAGATCCCAGTTGGGCTTGCCGGCGTAGAGGAGCGACCTGGTCCGGTAGTTCCGAAAGCTGGTGAAGCCGAAGGCCACTCTCTTGATCCGCTTGATCAGATTGTTCATCGCCTCGGTCGGGCCGTTGGTGAAGTGACAGGCGTGCCAGGCCGTGATCTCCAGTCGCCAGCGCTTGAGCGTGCGACCCAACGAACGGACCTCCGGTGGTCGGATCTTGTCTGAGAGATCGGCGGCCAGCTCATCGAGCCAGGTGATCGCGAGCTCTTGGTCTTGGTGGCTGTAGAGCTCTCGAACGGCTTCCTTCGCGTGCCAGGCGGTGGCCACATCGCCCTTCGGGTCACCGGCCTCGAGCAGGTTCAGCAGCTTCGTCTTGCCGTCTTCACTCAAGCGCTCCTCGGCCTTGGTGAGGAGGCGTCGGCATCGATAGAGGGGGTCGTCTTTGTGGCCGCGGTGTCCGAGCGTCTCGTTCTGGACCCGGCGCCTCGTCTCGTCGAGCTTGGACGTCGCCAGCTTGACCACGTGGAAGGGATCGGCAACGAGGGTGGCATCGGGGAGCTCGGCGGTGAAGACCGCCTTGTAGGCGGAGGACAGGTCGAGGGTGCCGTGGGTGATGGCGGCCTTCCAGGCCAGGTCGCGGTTCTTGAGCCACTCCTTCGAGCCCTGACCGCCTCGTCCCTCGACGATGTCCAAGAGCTGCCCCTGGCCGACGTCGACGATGGAGGTGATGAAGCTCGTGCGGTAGTAGGGGGCGAGACGGACGAAGCCGGTCTCGTCGAGGCCCAGCGCGGTGACGGTGCCGAAGCGCTCAGGGTGCTCGATGAGGGCTGTGCCATAGGCCAGAACCGCGTCGTTGACGGTGTGCCAGTCGCAACCCAAGGTGCCGGCCACATCGTTCACGCTGCGGCCGGCTTCGCCGACCGCCCTGGTGGCCCAGCGCCCGGCCCGATCGGTGATGGCCATGCGAGGAGCAGCGATCCGGCGATCCTCTTCGGTCCAGGTCTTCTTCGAGCAGTCGCTGTCGCTGCACCGCCACCTGCGCTTGTGCCAGAACAGTGTGGAGGCGACACCGTAGACAGGCAGGTCGCAGTACTTGACGACGACGCGCTCCTTGACCTGGGCAACCACCCCGCAGTCCGGGCACCCCGCCGAGGTGGCCCCCGTCTCGACGTGGACTTGAAGCATCGGACCGTCACGATCGGCGCGCAGCACCACGATGTCGGGCAGGTCGACGAGGACCGCGCAGGTGCGCGTAGGGTTTTGCTTCACGGGGGCTCTCCAGGATCTTGTGGTGTCAGATCCCTTGATTCTGGAAGCCCCCGCTCCAACTCAGGTGGACCTCAGACCCTGCTCAATTCCGAAGTGCCGTCAAACTTTTCTATTCGTCAGATCAAGAGGGCGCCATCTCCCAGGAATTTCAATAGCAACAATCACATCAAGTCTACTTTAAGTTGCTTCATTAAATCCATAAGTGCATTGACCGCGCTCAAATTATCTGGTGTGAATAACGCTGCCGTTACATCGACCCGGCGATTCAACCCGTAAAAGATTATAGGAAGTCCTGCGGTGTCTTGTTTTGGCCCCTGTATCCTGTTACCCATCATCGAACTAATAACTCTATACCCGTCGATAGAATCAAATTCTATTTCACGATATCCAAAATAATTGTGAACAAATAGAACTCGCTTTTGATCGTCTATTACGAATGAGATTTTGCGAATACGCCGTATATTTAAGATGCATACGACACAAAAGAAGGCTACGAGAGCAGCGAATGTTAGGCGACCAAAGGTGTCCCCAGTCACGAACATGAAGGCCGTCGTCAGCAAAATGCAGAACGGCGTGCTTCTGAATATATAGGTGAACCGAATTCCACGACTCGCTGTGAAAGATCTCGCCGTGCTACTTGGAATCGATCTCATTTGGTTCGGAGGTTTCCATACCATATTCTCGCAGCTATCTCTTGCGCTGCTTGAAGTACTGCCATATCACGTAAACCACAACTGCACCTATTGCTATGAAAACAACCACTATGGCCCACAGGGGTTGTTCAGTCGGCACTACCCCTCCTCCACCTAACGACGATTTACCTCTCGTTATCGGCTCCAAGAATTTCACGTGTCAACCTCCTCTCTCGCTGCAGTTAAGACTCAAAATGATCTACCAATTCGGAGAGATTGGATTAAATAGGTCAGCCCAATAAAAAGCGTCTTCAATAACCCTGCGACAGTTGCCGCAAGAAGACGCTTTGCGCGATGAATATAATTCGACAAAATTTCCCCTCAACGTTGCTGCAACATAGGGGGAGAAGGGAACTGTGTCAACTGCCTTCTCGACGAGCAGTTCTGAATACGTTTATCTTCTTCACTTCGGCAACATTGGGCACGAGCCGCCGTCTCGAGAAGAGGTCGCCGAGAGGAACGAGGAACCCGAGCCCGTAGCCAACTTGGGCAAAGGTGACCACGAGTCCAGCGGTGCTCGGGGAGGCGCCGAAACTCTGGGCGATGTGGGCCAGCATCGGTTGGGCGTAGTAGAGGTTGGCGACCGAGAGACCACACGCCACGGCGAACAACGCCACGAGGGCAGGAGGCACCGATCGGCCAGTTCGCCTGCTCGCCACTCGTCGTCGCTCGGCGCTTAGGCCACGAGGTCGTGCACCATGGGGATCACCGTGGTCCCGTAGTGCTCGATGCTTCGGAGCATGAGTTGGTGGGGCAGCTGCCCAGCGCTGTACTTGAGGTCGAAGCGACGGAGTCCGAGGACCTGCACGGTGGCGGCGATCTTCTTGGCCACGGTCTCAGGAGACCCGACGTACCACGAGCCGCTCGGTCCACAGTCTCGGACGAACTCCGCCTCGGTGATCGGTGGCCAACCGCGCTCTCGACCAATGCGGTCGCGCATGACCTTCATGTGGGGCCACAGCTCAGCCATGGCTTGGTCATCGGTCGCCGCGATGTAGCCCGGCGAGTGCACCCCAACTGGCTGCATGGGCTTCTCGAAGTGCTCGAGGGCTCGGTGGTAGAGGTCGACGAGGGGTGCGAATCGGGCTGGTTCGCCACCGATGATGGCCACCATCAGGGGGAGGCCGTAGCTCGCTGCCCGCACGACAGATTGTTGGCTGCCACCGACCCCCACCCAGGCCTTCAGGCCATGGGCGGTCGTTGGGTAGACCGACTGGTTGGACAGTCCCGCTCGAGTGTGACCCTGCCAGGTGACGGGCTGTTCGGTGAGGAGTTGGGCGAAGAGCGACAACTTCTCCTCGAAGAGCTCCTCGTACTGCGAGAGGTCGTAACCGAAGAGCGGGAAGGACTCGGTGAAGGATCCTCGACCGAGGATGACCTCGGCCCGTCCTCCAGAGATGCCATCCAACGTCGCGAAGCGCTGGAAGACCCGAACCGGGTCATCAGAACTGAGCACGGTGACCGCGGAGCCGAGTCGAATGCGCTCCGTTCGACTGGCAATTGCCGAGAGCACCACCTCCGGTGCCGACACCGCGAAGTCTGATCGGTGGTGCTCGCCAACCCCAATGAAGTGGACACCGACCTGATCGGCCAGCACCGCCTGGTCGACCAGATTGCGGAGAACTTCCGCGTGAGAGAGTGGCGCTCCATCGGTGCCGATGGTCACGTCGCCGAAGGTGTCGAGGCCGAGTTCAACGGGAACCGATGGCTCGGTCATCCCTCGACGAACCCCTGCCAGTTGCTCATGTAGGTGATGAAGGACGGAGACAACCGCTCATCGGCCAGCGTTGCTCGAGACACCGGGAGTTCCCGCATGGCAACGGTGGGGTCAGCCTCCATGAGGAGGGGGAAGTTGTGGTTGGTCACGGCTGCTCGCCCGAGGGCCACCATGTCGGCACCGAGGTCGAGGGCCCGCTGCACATCGGCACCGGAGTAGAGGTGGCCAGCCACCGCCAGCTTCGTCGCTCCCCGATCGAGCTCGGTGAAGATCTCGAGCAAGGGTCGACCAGCGAACTCTTCGTCGACCGCTTCTTTGAAGACATCCCACATCGACAGATCGATGAAGTCCACGTCACCACTCTGGGCCACCTGTTGGAAGACCTCCATGATGTCCGCTGTTGCCTGACCGAAGCGCTCGGGCGAGAAGCGAACCGAGAGGTTGAAGTCGGGGCGGCACTGTGAACGGATCCCGGAGATGATCTCGAAGAGCGCTCGGCTGCGGTTCTCGAGCGATCCACCGAAGCGGTCGGTGCGCACGTTGAACGTGCCGTTCAGGAGTTCACAGAGGATGTAGTCGTGCGCTGCGTGGAGTTCCACGCCGTCGAACCCGGCCTGCTCGGCCCGCACCGCGGCGGCGATGAAGTCGACGATGAGCTGCTCGACTTCCTCCGTGCTCATCTCACGAGAACCAGCATCAGGGTCCGGGCACGGTGACACCGGCTGGGTGCCGATGAGCTCGGCGTTGGCCCGACGTCCTCCGTGGTGGAGCTGGATGATGGCCAGGCTGCCGTGCTCCTTGATGCCCGAAGCGAGACGGGTGAGACCCGGAAGGTGGTCATCGCTGTAGCAACCGAGTTGCCCGGTGAAGGCTTGGCCAACTCGCTGGACGTGGCTCGCGCAGGTCATGGTGAGCCCGAAGCCACCTTCTGCTCGATAGGTCAGCCAGCGGTACTCCTCATCGGACAAGGTGCCATCGGCGTGGCTCTGCTCGTTGGTGAGGGGAGCCAGCATGAAGCGGTTCTTCATGGCTGGACCGTGACTGAAGGTCACGACATCAAAGGGCGAGGTCAATTCGGCGCTCCACAGTTGGGGTTCGAGAGCAGGGTAGTTCCTCGATGTCCTCGGACTCGTCGTCTTACCCGGCTCACACCATCGCTCCCTACGGTGGAGGTGTTCCCCAACTCCAGGAGGTCCCCCATGCTCCGTCGAACCGCATTCGCTTCGGCACTCGCCCTCAGCGCCGTCGCCACGGCATTCAGTGCCGTTGGCACCGGTGGCGTCGCCGGAGCGTCGACTGCACAGAGTTGCGCGAAGTTGACCAAGGCTGCCGTCGTTGCCGACGGCTTCACCAAAGCCACAGGCCCCATCGTGACCCCGTACAACTACGCCAAAGGCGCGAGCAATCCAGCGAACGCACTCGGAACCACCTACGACTTCGGAGCGAAGGCCCTCGTCATTGGCTGCGTCAGCCCTGCTGATTTGAAGCAACTCTCCATCGAGGCCCAAGGCGCCAAGAAGCCAACGATGTCGGCCACCGCCTACATGAACTACATGGTCAAGCAGTCCGCTGGCGCAATGATGAAGACCAAGGTCGGACAGGTCTGGGACTACCTCGACTACGGCGACGGCAAGCAGGATGGCCTTGGGTCAACCGCGAAGGCCGGCACCGTGCGTCTCGACGCATGGGTCGCCAACAACTACATCGTGTTGGGCTTCATCTCCCCGGTCGCGACCAAGGCACCGCCGGCGCTGCTCAACCTCATCACCACGACGCTCAAGGTCCTGAAGTAGTCCTCGGTCATCGACGAGCGATCGACCGGATCCCACCAGTCATCACCCGGCTCTCGTCGTTCGGCGACAGACCACGAACGCGTCCACTGCCCGGCCTCAAAGAGACCGGGCAGTGCACGTGAACTGGTGAAGGTTGTTCAGCGAGTGCTGGCTTCAACCACTCGGTTGAGGGCGTGGTTCGCGTGGGTGCTCTTCACACCACGACCGACCACGGTCACCGTGAGGTTCGTGCCACCGAGTCGAGCCACCAGGTTGGTGAGCTGACGGGCAACCACTTGGCCTCGGCGGAAACTCAACTTCAGGTTGTAGGCGGCGTTGCCCTGAGGGTCAGCGAACCCGTGCAGAGACACTGCGGTGACGTGGTTCGCCACGATGGCCTTGGCGAATGCCTTCAGTTTCGCGTTCTGCTGCGGCGTGATGATCGACTTGTCGAGATCGAAGTAGATCTTGGCCGAAGGCTTCGCTCCATAGGGTGTGGCCGTTGCTGGCTCACTTGGCGCCGAGTTCTCGGTTGCCGTGAGCGTGGTCACGGTGAAGGTGACCGGGAGGCCACTCGCCAGACCGGTCACGACGCAACTAAGCGCACCCGTGGTCGAGCAGGTCTTTCCACCTGGTGATGCGGTGACGGTGTAGCCCGTGATGGGGTTCGTGCTGGTCGCTGCCGACCAGGTCACCGTTGCTTGGTAACGCCCAGCAGTCGCCGAGATGTTGAAGGCTGGGGCTGGAGTGGTGACGGGATCGCCGGTGATGGTGACCGGGTTCGACACCACTGAGGGGAGGCTGTCACCAATGGCGTTGGTGGCAACGACCGTGAAGGTATAGGTGCCCGACGTGAGGCCGACGACGATGCATCCTTCCGAATTCGTGGTGGTCACCCCTGAGGTGCAGGTCGCACCACCCGGCGATGCGGTGACGGTGTAGCCCGTGATGGGGCTTCCGCCATTGTGGGGAACACCGAACAGCACACCCACACCGAGCGGCAGCAGTGCTGCGAAGGGAAGACGGGGTGCGTCGGGAACGGTTGCCGGGGTTGCTTCGGCCTCTGCTGGCAGTGACGGGTGGCCGTCTTGGTAAGGGGTCACCTCGAAGGTGTAGGGGTGACCGTTCACGAGGCCGGTGACCGTGCAGCTGAGTGCCGTCGTCGTGTGGCAGGTGTGCTCACCGGGGAACGCCGTCACGGTGTAGCCCGTGATGGTGGCACCAGACTCCGGAGTTGCTGCGGTCCACGAGACAATCGCGCTGGCGTTCGAACCAACCGCTGACGCCTCAATGGGGAGGTTGAGACCCTCGGGAACCACTTGGTTCGACCAAGTGGACTTCTCGCTCACTCGGGTCGCGGTCTGGGCTTGGACCTTGAAGTCGTAGACCACGCCGTTGGTGAGTCCCGTGACGGTGCACGACAGCGCGCCGGTGGTCACACAGCTGTGCGCAACCCACCCGTTGCGAATGGTGTTGTCGTAGGTGAGGACGCGGTAGCGGGTAATTGGCTCATTGGTGTGGACAACGGCTGGTCCCCACGACACGGTTGCCGAACCGTTCCCCGCCTCGGCGACGGGATCGGTTGGGGCGTCGGGAGCGTGTTCTTGCAGAGCGGCGAATTCCTCGGTGAGGTAGGTCGAGATGCAGGTAGAGGCTCCGAAGCCTTGGGCGTTGAAGGCCTGGATGATCATGTAGTCGTCGTCACCGTAGATGAACGAGGGAAGCTCCAACGAAGTGGCGTTGGGTCCAACGATCGCATACTGGAACTGGTTCTTGTTGCCAGGCTCGTAGTACGAAATCCGGTAGCCAAGGATTGGAGAACCACCATCTGCCGGCGGTTCCCAGCTCACCGTCGCGCCCTTAGAGGACACGAGGATCGAACCGTTCAGAGAGTCAGGGACTTCAGGGCCACCGGTGACGAACGTCATCGTTCGGGTACTCGTCCCCCCATCGTGACCGGTGACCTCGAAGGTCGCGGTGTAGGTGGTCTCTAAATGGAGACCCGAGAAGGAACACGACGCTTGGTTCAGGTTGTCCCAGCGGTCGAACCAAAACTCACCGACGCAGGTGTGGTTGCCTGGCTGGGCGACACCATGGACCGTTGCGGCATTGGTGTCCGCCTTGATCGAAGCCCAGGCGCTGTTGTAGCTCGGGTGGATGGTGATGTCACCAATTTCTGGAGCCACAATCGCAGACGTCGTGAACGCTGCCGCCCAACGAATCTGCGCTCCAGAGGGAGACGTCAAGGTGAAGGTGATGTCGTAGTGCGTCTCTGGCGAAAGCCCGGTGAAGTTGCAGCTTGCGCTACCCCACGAGAAGGTGCCCTGACAACTGTGGCCACCCACCCACGTACGCCCAATCACGGACTCGGCATCGGTTGCGTAGACGTAGAGGTTGAGGCCATTTGCTGGCGAGGAGCCTTCGTAGATCTGAATCTGCGAAGGCGGGGTGCCAACCGCACCCGCTGGTGTGGCAACGGCACCCGTTGCCGTCAAGCTCCCAAGCACGACGCCAACTGCGGCGACCGCTGAAAGAGCTCTGGCCCGTAGGCCGCGTGAACGTGTTCGATGCACCCTGCACTCCTCATTCGTCTAGAAGTAAAACTGACTTTCGTGACGGTAGCACAGCGATCGCCAACTCACTCGTGACGAAATGGTGACTCCTCGAAGGGGGTGCTGCTCAGTCGGTGCGACGCTGGCTCGGGAGTCGTCGGGTGAACGTGAGGGCCACGAGCCCAATGCCGGCAGCGGCGAAGAGACCAATCTTCAAGGCGTGCAGCTGCGCTGCGCCATAGGCATCAACGAGTGCTGAGGTGGCAGCAGGCGACAGATGGGCTGCCCCGGCCGCTTCGGTGATGGCGCTCACCGGCACGAAACTCGCGTGGTTGGTGGCGACTGCGTGGATTTGGGTTGCAAGTTCGGCACTAATGGCGGGGTTGCCAGCGATCTGGGTGGTGAAGGTCGACACGAGCCCTGAGAGCACGACGACCCCGATGATTGCCACGCCGAGCGCGGAGCCGAGTTGCTGCGCGGTGTACTGCAGCCCTCCGGCTTCCCCACGACCCGAAACCTCAACCGAGGACAAGATCACGTTGCCGAGTTGGGAGGCCACGAGGCCCATCCCAAGACCGAGCGCTGCCATGGCAATGGCGAACGAGGTGCCGTTGAGCGCTGGTTGGATCGTGGCCATGAGGCTGAGTGCCGCCACGATGACGATCGCCATCCCCATCTGCACGACGGTGCGAACTGGGATGGCCTTGGCGAGGCGAGCTCCTGCCACGGAGGCAAGGAACATCGCAATCGACACCGGCAACATGCGAACCCCGGTCTGGAGGGCATCGAGGCCGAGGACCAGTTGGAGGTAGAGGGGAATGGTGAAGAACACCCCCATGAGGATCAGCATCTGCCCCGACATGGTGAGGAGGCCTGCTCGAAGACTCGGGATATCGAGGAGTTCCACGTGGATGAGCGGATCGCGCTCACGCGCCACTTGGTGTCGCTGCCAGGCGAAGAAGGCCACGATGAAGGCGCCACCGAGAGCCACGACGTAGGGGACGAGCGAGAATCCGAGCGGTGCTGCGGGTGAGTTCCTCGGCTCCAGCCACCCCCAGGTTCCCGCCTTCAAGATGCCGAGGACGACGAGACCAAGGCCGAGACCGACGAGCACTGCGCCAACGCCGTCAACCTTGGGCACCCGACCCTCAGTCGCCGCGTCGGTGAGGAGGTGGCGCGTGGCCAAGATACCAAGCACGATGACCACTTCGCCGTAGAAGACCGCACGCCACGACAACTCCGTCGTGGCCCAACCACCGAGGATGGGGCCAACGGCGATGGCAACGCCAGCCACGCCCCCAATGACCGAGTAGGCAACGGCTCGAGCTGCGCCGTCGTAGTTCGACGCGATGAGCGCAGCGAGGGCGGGGAGGACGAGGGCGGCGCCGATGCCTTCGAGTCCCGACCACCCAATGGCCAAGACGACGACATTCGGGGCGAGGGCGGTGACGAGGGACCCTGTGCCGTAGATCATGAGGCCGATGACGAAGGCTCGTCGTCGGCCAATCCGGTCACCGATCTTGCCGCCGGTGACCATGCACATCGCCATCACGAGGGAGTAGAGGGTGATCACGCCCTGAATGGAGGTCACCGAGGTGTGCAGGTCGGTGACGAGGTTGCTGATCGACACGTTCATGACCGCTTGGTCGAGCGTCATCACGAACGATGCCGCACCGAGGATCATGAGGGCAGTCCACTTCTTCACGACAGGCTCCTCTGGGCTCGTGCGTCATCGTAGTGTGACCACTTCGGACGACGAGGGTGGACGGATCGGGAGCAACGCGTCGAGGCGTCAGCGGGTCCGATCGTTCGGCCGGTAACTTTGCGCTGTGGCACTCCTGCGTGCAGTGACGACCGTGCCGAGGGTGCGCCACCTCGCGGTGCTCGCACTCCTCGGACTCCTCCTCACCCAAGGCGTCCTCCTCAACTCCGACGTGGCCCACGAGTTCGCCCTCGCCGCCCAGCTCATTCGCGGCAACCTCCACGGGGACTGGCACGCCTCACACTTCCCCATCTTCACGTCGTTGTTCCTCCTCCCCGCCGCACTGGCTGGGCTCATCGCTGGATCCCAGGCCGCGCAGTTCGTCGCAGCGCTCGAGTTCCTCGGCCTCGGCCTCCTGCTCTGGGATCAGCTCCGCGCCTGGCGACGGATGCTCGTTCGGAATGAGTCTCATTCGACGACCACTGCCGTGCTCTGCGTGCTCGTCGTCGCCACGCCGCTCTGGGTCTACGTCGCCAAGGCCCCCATGGACGTCGTCGTGACGGCCACTGCGTTCACCGTGGCCGTCTGCGCCCTCGAACAGGAGCGCTGGAGCGTGGCCGGTGTTGCCTTCGCGGCTGCGCTCCTCAGCCGAGACCAGGCCATCCCGGTGGTGCTCCTCACCCTGGGCTACCTCGCAGTCCGACTCCTCCGTCGTGGTGCATTCCGCCAGTTGGTGCGCCTCGCGACACCGGTCGTCATCGCCGGCGTCGTGGCACTCGGTGTGAACGCCGCTCGCTACCACGGGCCCCTCAACTTCGGCCCCGGGTACCAGTCCCACATCAGCTTCGTCCCGAGCGTGCTGCTCCAACTCCTCTGTTCACCACGAACTGGCCTCGTCTTCTTCGCGCCCATTTCAGTCGTAGCTGCCATTTCGGCTGCGGTGTTCTGGTTTCGCCGAGACGAGCGATCGCTATCGGTCCCGATTGCGTTCTGCCTCATTGGATTCACGTTCTGCTCGGCCTTCGTGGTCCATCCGAACACCAACCCCAGCCTGCTCAGCCAGTGGTACGGCTGGGGAGCCGGAGTGCGCTTCGTGCTCCCAGCCATGCCGCTCGCCCTCGGACTCTGCCCCATCCCGACCACTGCATTCGCCAAGGTTGTGGGTGGTGCGGCAGCGCTCCTCGGCTGCCTCTGGAACGCCCCCATGGCGCTCGTCGCCTACAACGCCCAGGAGCGCATCGCCCCGCTCGCCGGGTTCCACCCACCGAGTGTGCTCCGCCAGTACGAGCTCATTCCCCAAGTTGCCCGCAATTCCGTGCGCCTGCTCGTGCACGGCCACAGCCCACTGCACTCGTCGGCCTTCTTCTTCCCCGACTGGCAGATCGAAGCCGTCCGAGTCGCAGGGCGAGCGGGTGAAGTCGGCGCGCTTCTCGTCAGTTGTGCTCTCGTCGGCAGCCTCGTGAGGCTCCGACGAGCACGGGATGCGTCAGGCGCCAGCGGGGCGTGAGGAGGGCATGCCGAGCTTGCGGTGGTCCCAGCTCACGACCTTGTCGATGTGGAACTTGACCGCAACCCGCTTGTTGAGCATGGCCTCCACGAAGGGCTTCATCTCGTCGCTGTAGCCGCCGTAGTAGCGGGAAAACACCGAGACGCCGAGTTCCCAGAGTTCATCGGGATCCTCCGAGATCTCTGCGGTGCCGACGAACTCGACGCCACGTAACTCTTCGTAGTACTCACCGTCTTCGATGAGGATGGTCATCGTGGGGTTGCGACGAAGATTGAGCACCTTCTGCGCTTTGGCCTTGGTCTCCACGGACAACACGCCGCCAATGAAGCCGTACCACATGCCCACTGCGTGGATTCGGCCATCGGGGCTGAGCGTGCACATGGTCATGTTGCGACGCTCGTGGATGAAGGTCTGAATCTCCTCATCGGTCATCTTGATGATGTCGCGCTGCTTCACGCCTTTGCCGAATGGTGCATCTGCCATGGTTCCCCCTCGAATCTGCGGCAATGCTAACCAGAGAACGCGACCTGCTCCTTTGACAGCAAAGTTCACTTCGGGATTACCTCGAAACCGCAGTGGCGACAGGTGCCGTTCACCTTGACTCCGTAGGTTCATCGTCGTGGTCACGGTCACGATTCCCTTGCGGTGCGGAGAGCGAGTGCGCTCACTCTCTGCCGTCGAGCTCGCTCCTCCCCCGGACGTTGCACGTGCAATGGCGCATCGATCGAACGGTTCCCGCCCCCGTTCGCAGCACCGCCGAGCGTTCCGGACAGCATGTGTCCGGCCGCTCGGACCACACCTTCGCAATCTGACGGGTGGCCAGTGAGCCTTGCCCTCGATCCCGTGATTCTCCCCAACGGTCAACAACTCGTCCTCGTCGTCGACGACGAGGGCTCCTACCGAGAGGCCTTGGAGATCGGTCTCCACGCTGAAGGGTTCGCCGTCGTCACCGCTGCCGATGGTGCCGAAGCCGAAGAGGTCTTCCGCAACTCGGCCATTGATCTCGTCCTCCTCGACGTCATGCTCCCCGACGTGAACGGCACCGATTTGTGCCAGCGACTTCGGTCCTTCCGCAAGGTCCCGATCATCATGGTCTCGGCCAAAGGTGAAGAGGTCGACATCGTGCTCGGCCTTGAACTCGGCGCCGCTGACTACGTGACCAAGCCCTATCGCCTCCGAGAACTCGTCGCTCGCATGCGCGCCGTGCTCCGCAGGGAAGCGAGCGAAGCTGGTGAAGACGGAGAGGTCCTCCGGGTTGGACCGCTCGTGCTCGATCTCGGTCGCCGAGAGCTCCGCATTGATACGGCGGTGGTTGATCTCTCTCGAAAAGAGTTCGACCTCTTGCAGCTCCTCATGAGCCATCCCGGCCAGGTCGTCACTCGTGATGAGTGCATTGACCACCTCTGGTACGACGCCGATCTGGCGGATTCTCGAACCCTCGACACCCATGTCAAGCGGCTGCGCCGCAAGATCGAAGCAGATCCCACCGAGCCCCGACACCTCATTACGGTGCGTGGCATTGGGTTCCGCTGCGACGCCTGAGCACCACCCCTCCGGAGCGATCCCCGTTTCTCAGTACCATTGGGGTCATGGAACTCGGTGCACGCGTCCCGGACTTCACGCTCCCGAATCAATACGGTGAGCAGACGTCCCTCTCAACCCTCCTTGCAACTGGCCCGGTGGTGCTGTTCTTCTACCCCGCTGCGATGACCAAGGGCTGCACGATGGAGAGCTGTCACTTCCGTGACCTCGCCCAGGAATTCACCGACCTCGGTGCCCACCGCGTCGGGATCTCCATGGACTCGGTCGACAAGCAGCGTCGATTCTCTGACACCTACGACTTCGACTACCCCCTCCTCGCTGATCCCGATGGCACCGTGGCCAAGATCTTCGGCGTGAAGCGGGCCGTCAGCTTGTTGAAGGTCAAGCGATCGACCTTCATCATTGATGCGAAGTCGACCATCATCGGTGCCTTCACCTCTGAACTCAAGATGGATGCCCATGCTGATGAAGCCTTGGCCACCCTCCGAGCCCACGGATACGGCACGTGAAGCGGGCCGTCGTTACGGGAAGCGCCTCGGGCATCGGTGCCGCCACCGCTGCCGCGTTGCGTGCAGCAGGTTTCACCGTCTTTGGTATCGACCGAGCCGGCGCGGACTGCAACGTCGACCTCGGCACCGACGCTGGCCGAGCCGAAGCCATCGCTGCAGCAACCACCTTCGCCGAGGGTGAACTCCACGCCCTCGTTCCCTGTGCCGGGTTGTCGGGCCTCCCCGATCGTCCCGGGTCGGTCTTGGCGTCGGTCAACTTCTTCGGCACCATTGCCCTCGTCGAGGGACTCCGCCCGGTCTTGGCTGCAGCTGAGGAATCCTCCGTGGTCCTCATCAGCTCCAACTCGACGATGATCCAGCCCAAGGTCCCCATGGACGTGGTTGAGGCCTGCCTCACCGGCGATGAAGAGGGTGCTCGGGCTGCTGCAGATGCGGCGACCTCGATGGCCTCCTACCCCGCCACCAAGGTGGCGCTGGCCTGGTGGGCCCGTGAACACGCCGTGAAGCCGGAGTGGATTGGCGCCGGCATTCGCGTGAACGCCATCGCTCCCGGAATGATCGAGACCGCGCTCGTGGCCGAAGGTCGCAGCGACGCCACCATTGCGCCACTGCTCGACCTGCTGCCGATTCCCCGCGGGCGCTCCGGAGAGCCAGATGACATCGCGCTCTTCGTCGCCTTCCTGTGCGGTCCAGGTGGGCGGAACTTCGTTGGGTCCTTCGTCACCATCGACGGTGGCACCGAAGCCTTGCTCCGAGCACGGGACTGGCCGAAGCCCTGGTAGGGCAACGACTCGCCCTCGACGTCCTCAGATCCTGAAGGGTTCGAGCACGCTGAAGATGGCGTCGGCGTAGAGCTCGAGCTTGGTCGGCCCCACACCGCTCACCGACGCCAATTCGGCTTCGGTCGACGGCATTCTGGCGGCGATCTCAGCGAGGGTTGCGTCGCTGAACACGGTGAAGGCGGGCTTGGCAATGGCTCGTGCCGTCTCGAGGCGCCAGCTCTTGAGCGCATCCATCACCGGACCGCCTTCAGGCGCTTCGCTGCGCGTCGCCACGAGGACGCCTGAGGCACCGTCGATTTGGATTCGAGTGCCGAAGGCAACGGTGGTGGTCGCCTGACCAATACTGGCCCGAACCCCGGTTACACCGACCTCAATGACCCGATGCTCGGTGCCCCCCAGAATGAACGTGTCACCAACCTCGACCACGAACTCTTTCGGACGCTGCTTCTTCGGCATCGTCGCCGACCGCTGAGGGCGTGCAGCGCCACTGATCTGGCTTGGGAGCACGGCTCCTCCTCGGCGAACCCCGGTCGAAGGATCGAAGGGTGCACGCAGTTCGCTCAGGAAGAACGACGGCTGCGCAGCGTCAGCAGTGATGGTGAGGGACTGCTGCGCTCGGGTGATGGCCACGTGGAAGACCCGTCGTTCCTCGTCGAGATCGGAGCTCAGGCGGTGCGGCATGACGTCGAGGGACGCATCGTGGAGGATGACGTGGGGCCACTCGAGTCCCTTCACCTTGTGGATGGTCGACAGGTTCACCCCATTCGGATCGTTCGGCACCCGCAGTGCTGCCGTCAGCCACGGGAGGAAGGTCATGGGATCGTCGTGGAGTTCGGCCAAGGCACTGAGTGCCCGCAGGTCATCGAGGTGGCCGTTCTTGTTCCGGTTCTCTCGTGACCGGTCGAGTGGGGAGATCGCCTCGTCGAGACCGACCTCACCACGAATGGTGTCGACCAGCTTGGCCGTCGACACGGTGCCAGCGAGGCGCTGCAGCATTCGGACGTGCTGCGCGAACACGATGACCTTGCCCGAGATCTTTGGATCGTCGATCCGACGGCCGAGGTGCTCGAGCTCTTCGACCGAGGTCTTCTCGAGCACCCACTCCCGAATCGTGGGTGGCAGACCTCGAGACGGTCGCTGGAGGGCCAGTTGCAGGTCACCACGGCGCAAGCGGTCGCCACTCGTGGCCAACGCAATCCACGCGAGCGCACTCTTGATCCCCGTGCCCTCTAAGAGGTGAGAGCGCACGTCAGCGTTGACCGGAACTCCTGCTGCTCGCAGCCCAACTGCCACTGGATCGAGGAGTGCATTCACTCGGGCCAAGACCATCACCTCACTCGGTGCCGCACCAGCAGCCAGGCGTTCTCCGACCGCCGCCACGGTGGCTGTGGTCGGCGATGGGTCGAGGCGAACGTCGAGGGCCGCTGCGTCGTGGACGGCGTTCGGTGCGTAGTGAATCGTCTTCGGCACTCGAACCGACGTATGGGTCAAGGCATTCGACGCGGCGGCGACGACCGCGGGTGGACAGCGGTAGTTGACCTCCAAGGCGTGGCTGACGGCAGCAGGCACGATGGTGGAGAACTCGACCAGCCACTTGGGCGATGCCCCGGAGAAGCCGTAGATGGTCTGGTCGTCATCGCCGACGCCGTAGAGGTCGAGCCGGGGAGCGGCGAGGAGCCGGAGCAGCAAGATGTGGGCGGGGTTCAGATCCTGGAACTCATCGACGAGCAGCACCCGGGCCAGGCGCTGGTTGTGCAGCCGGGCATTCGGGTTGGCCATCAGGATCTCGATGGCTCGGTAGATCTGCTCGTCGTAGTCGAGGAGGTTCCGTTCGGCGAGCACCGAGCGGTACTTCGAGAAGGCTTCGGCGAAGTCAGGGACCTCGCCGTTGAAGGACTCCTCAACGGCAGCGGGATCTTGGAGTCCGAGGCGCACCAGCGACAGCGCTTCGAGGTAGGAGGCGAGGGGGTCAACGTTGCGGATCTTGGGTGGATCGACGAGGTCGGCGAGGATGGCTCGGACGTCACGCTCATCGATGGTCCGGCGTTCTGGACCGGTGGCCAAGAACCCCCGAGTGCCATTAGTGATGGCGAGACCGAGCGCGTTGAGCGTGGTGATCCTGAGCCCTGACACGTCCGTCGTGCGTTCCGCCATTTCCCCTTGAGCTCGGGTATTGAAGGAGACGAGGGACATCGCTGGCCCCGGAATCCCCGATGCACGGAGCAACCGAGCCCGCTCGGTGAGCACCCGGGTCTTGCCCGAACCAGCAGGGGCGATGATCCGAGCAGCCATCGTCGGTGTCGTCACCGCGGCGAGTTGATCAGGCGCGAGCTCGGCCCGGACCTCGGGCGTTCGCAGCGGTTCGAAGGATCCCTGCTCCACCACCACGAGGGGAACCACCGTCGCGGGTGCGACGAGCGATCCTCGAGCGAGGTCGAGGGGTCCACCATCGATGAAGGCCGGCGTGCCACTCGGGAGGAGGACGTCACCCTCGGCCGTTCCGAGCAGGGTGGCGCCACGGGCAATGGCGTCCTCTGCTGGAGCGAACCGAGGATGCGACCCTCGCCAGTCAACGGCGTTGGCGACGAGGAGCGCCCACGCGTTCTCGGCCACGAACTCAAAGCGTGGAGATCGTCCCCACGGCGCATCCGTCACCGAGGCCGGTGCCGGTGGGACGGCGTCGAGGGGGAGTTCGTAGACCACGCGGGTCCGGCTGGCGAAGACCTCACGAATGGTCTGCAGGGTTGCCGCTGAGGAGAGGGCCTCTGTGCTGAGCACAATCCGACGAGCGCCATCCCAACGCCGAGGTGCTGCACTTCCTGGGGCCACGATGACCGACCTGCCGAGGGCATCGGGTCCAGCGAAGCCGTCGGCGGTGACGGCGCTCGCGCGAGGGTCGACGATTGCCCGCACCGGAGCAACGACTGGCTCGGGGGCTGGTGTGGGCTCGACGGGAGTTGGGGCCATGGGCGCAGGTGGCAGCCCAGTGACAATGGACACCCCGGGATTGGCCCGACCGAGCCCGTGGGCGTGGGCTCGGGCTTCGGCTTTGGTGGAGAAGGATTGCGTCGAGCCGTTGAAGTGGACCTGCCACGACGAACTATCGCCGCTGACCACGATCTCGTCAGCCATCTGTTCCTTCATCCCCTCATCCATCCCTGCAGCATGCAGGTTCGGTGGTGCACGGACGCTCGAGAGCGCCGTGGCCCTTCGGGTCTAGTTGTGGGGAACCTCGTTGTCGTCGGTGATCTGACGAACGCCGGTGCCCGCACTCGGCACCAAGGTGATGGCGTAGCCATCGACAGCTGTGAGCTCTTCGTAGGCGTCGACGTGAGGCTTGCCGTGGCCGCGCCACTTGGCTTTTGCCGCAGTCTTCATGGTCTTCACGTCATCAGCGACGACGAAGACCACCTCGTGGTCCTCGCCCATGCGCCCAGCAACAGGGGTGCCTCCGAGGTAGACGGCGTAGAGGGCCACGGTGCTCCTTAGGGCTCGACGATGGTGAAGGTTGGTAACGGCGTCTCGAGGAGCAACAGCACCTCAAAGAGCACGTTGAGATCGCCCTCCACCGTAACGGTGCCGTCCTCGATCGCACCAAGGAGGTTGCCTTCACCCCGGAGTGCCTTGCCGAGGAAGCTGGCAGCACAGGTGAGGGTGACCCCGGCATCGTCGGCGAGTGATCCCTTGACGGCGTGGAGCACGCTATGGCGGAGCACCAAGTGGTAGGGGCCGACGTCGGTGAAGTTGAAGTTGACCTTGCGACGCAGTCCCGCCGCCTTCACGCCGTCGAGGCGAACCGCCAGCACGTCGAAGAGGTGGTCGACCGACAGCGCACCAGCCAGCGCTGCGCCGGTTCCCCCCGTCGTCGGTTCTGGTGGACCCTCAATGAGTTCCTTGGCACCGGTCAGGTAGAAGTTGCGCCACACCCCGTTCTCCTGGGCGTAGGCCAACTGCTCGAAGGTCTGGGCCAGCAACGCTCGCGCTTGGGAGTTCGTTGGATCGGCGAAGACGAGGTGGGAGAGCAATTCTGCCCCCCAGCGATAATCGGCAGCGTCGAACGCTGCTTGGGCGTGGGTGAGCAGTGCTTCGGGCCCACCGGCGAGCGCCACGTAGCGCTTGCCCGCCTCAACTGGAGGGTGGGGGTTGAGGTGTGCTGGGTTGGCGTCGAAGTAGCCGAGGTAGAAGTTGTAGACGGCCTTCACGTTGTGGCTCACCGAGCCGTAGTAGCCACGATTGGCCCAGTGGGCACCGAGGTCTTCTGGCCAGTCGAGGGCTTCGGCGATCTCGAGCATGGTGGCCCCGGAGTTCGCCATTCGAAGCGTCTGGTCGTGGAGGAACTTGTAGGCGTCCATCTGCGCCTCCAAGAACTCCCGAATGGCACCATTGCCCCACGTCGGCCAGTGGTGCTGGGCGAAGCAGACCTCGGCGTCGCCGAATCGCTCGAGGGTGAGCCCTAAGTAGTAGACCCAGGCCTTGGCGTCACGAGTCTTGGCGCCGCGGAGCGTGTAGAGGTTGTGGAGGACGTGGGTGGCGTCTTCTGCTGAGCACAACGCCTTCCACTTGGGCAGGTAGAAGAGGAGTTCAGCCGGTGCTTCGGTATTCGGAGCGAGGAGGAACTCGAAATCAATGCCGTCGATCGTGACGAAGCGATCAGCCTCGGTCAGTTCTACCGTCGGTGGGATGAGGTTGACCTGGCCCGTCGAGGTGGTGAGACCGAGACCATTGGCCAACATCTCCCGTGGGGCAACGGCCAAACGGTTGCCGTACATGTACTGTGCCCGGCGACCCATGGCGATGCCGGCGAGGACGGACTCGTCGACGGCGGCCTCCATGAACCCGACCGGCGCGTAGATCGGCACCGACTTGGTCGCCACCTGCTCGTCGGTGAGCACACCCATGACGCCACCGAAGTGGTCGGGGTGGGAGTGGGTGTAGATCACCGCCACGACGGGGCGATCGCCGCGTACCGAGCGGTAGAGCTCGAGGGCAGCCTTGGCCGTCTCGGCCGAGATCAACGGGTCGACGACGATGATGCCGTTGTCGGACTCAATGAAGTCGACGTTGGAGATATCGGCACTGCGCACTTGGTAGACCGGACCGACGACGTGGAAGAGGCCACCAATGGCCAAGAGCTCGGTCTGGCGCCACAGCGAGGGGTTGGCTGAATCAGGACGGTCTCCGGCCACCATCTCGCGGACGGGCTGGATGTCCCACACCAGTCGGCCAGCGTCAGTGCGGATCTGCTCGAACGCACCGAGGTCGGCGAGTTGACCACGGCGTGCGTTCTCGAAGTCTCGGTCGTCAGCGAAGTTGAGGGTTGCACCGAACGCGGCGTTGGCGTCTCGTACCGCTTGGGTCGGGGCTGAGGGTTCCCACCGTTGCTTGGCTCCGGCGTCGGTCACTGCGCTGCCGGTCGGTAGTAGCCGTTGTAGCCCTGGTGGCGCTGTGCGAGGAGATCGGCGGCCACCGGCGTCTGATGGCGTGCGGCCTTGATGGCGAGGTAGACCGCTTCTCTGTTGTTGGCGAAGACCGCATCGGCATCCGTTGCCGCGGGGTTGATCCAGAGTGCTGCGACGATGGCGAGTTCGTCGACCTTGGCGGCATCGATGATGCCTTCGGCAACAGCCCGGAGCACCCCTTCGCACACCCCGGCCTGTGCTGGTCCCCAGGTGAGTGCGGCATGTGCGTCGCTCACATGGGTGGCCTTGTTCACGATCAGCGTCGGAGGCTTCACCGAGACGTCAGGCTTGAGGCAGGCGAGGAACGGGGCATGCCCAGCCGTCGGCGTGGCCAGTGCAGTGGCGAATGCCGTCCCGACCGGACCTGTCAAGTGTCCGATCATCACCGTGACGTGGGCCGCCTCGGGACCCTCGCCAACTGCCGAATTTCCAATGGCGCTCATGGTGCCCATTGTGGTCCACCCCGCAGCGAAGCGCTTGCAGCACAGACCGAGTTGTTGCGTTGCGACGAGCGTCAGGCAGTGGTGGTGGGCCACTGCGCCGGTGGCTCAGCGAAGGGGGTCGTCCGGCCGTAGCGGGTTTGGCGGAGTGCCTCGGTGCCCACCCGGTCCGGTTCGGTGTCGTACGCGAGGAGGCCAACGTGGCGGAGGCGCTCACCACGGAGCGGACTCACCCGGTGGAGGGAGGTGCGTCCTCCGAAGATGAGGAGCGTCCCAGGGCGCATCTCGAGGGTGACGACCTCTCGGTGGTCGCCGTCGAGGACGGCTCGCTCACCGTTTGCGTGGTGGTCGGAACGTTCACGCAGTTTCGGCACCACTTCGAAGTGGCCGCCTTCGGTCGCGGCTTGGATGGCCAGGCTCACGACGAAGTCGGTCTGGTCGTAGTGCCACTGCAGCTCATCGCCGTGACCCATGACCGCCAAGTTGAGGGCACCGAAGGGGTCGGCGTAGGGGTGGAGGGTTCCCTGGCGCACGATGTCGCTCACGAGGGCCAGGACCTCAGGGCTCTCGTAGAGCTGGCGGAGTGGCGAGGTGCGCGGAATGACGTCGTAGGCGACCGCCCGCACGCCGTAGGGCATGCGCCGCGCCCGGGGGTGGTCATCGTCGACAGTCGTATCGGGAGGTCCGAGGAACGCCGTTCCACTCCCCACCGAGTGGAAGGCCCGCTCGGCCAAGAACTCAGCGTCAGCGACGAGTGCTGCTACACCGTCCGGGGTGATGAACCCGGAGAGCTCCGCTGCCCCCGTCGTCGTGAGTTGGTGGTGGGCGGCATCGACCATCGCCTGGTAGGTGGCACCCATCCGGTCATCGACGGGATAGGTCACCCGATCGATGAGGGTGAGCACGTCGGCAGCCATGGCCCAACGCTAGACCGTGCCCTCACCGCTCCGCCCGGCTCTCTAGCATTGGCCGGTGGCCAAGTTCATGATCGACACCCGCCCCTTGCGCCACAGCCGGCAGTTTCGACTGCTCTCCATTGGCTTCGCTATCTCCACCATTGGCAGCCAGTTCACGGTGGTGGCGATCCCCATTCAGGTCTACGCCACGACCCACTCTTCGCTCCAGGTGGGCCTCATCTCCTTCGCCCAGTTGATCCCGCTCATCTGCGGCTCCCTCATTGGAGGCGCAATTGGCGACCACCGAGATCGGCGCCAGATCATGCTCGAAGCAGCGTCCGCAGCAACGGTGTTCTCCGGCCTCTTGGCCCTCAACGCCTGGGCCTGGTCGTCGAATCTGTTCGTGCTCTACATCATCGCTGCGTTGGCTGCCTTCGTCGCTGGGCTGTCTGGACCGTCGAGAACCGCCTCAGTCCCAAAGATCGTCGACGCCGAGCACTTAACCGGTGCCTTGGCCTTCAACCAGGTGATCCTGCAGTTCGGCGGCATCGTCGGGCCCGCCCTCGCTGGTGTCCTCATCGCCACCGCAGGCATCCCCCTGGCCTACGTGATCGACGCCGTGAGCTTCGTCGCTGTCGTCGTTGCCTCACTGCTGATGGAGCCAGTGCCGCCGTCACCAGGCGCGATGAAGCCGGGCCTCAAATCCATCGCCGAAGGCTTCTCCTTCCTCAGGGGCAAGCCCATCTTGCAGAGCGTGTACCTGGTCGACCTCTCCGCCATGGTGTTCGGTCTCCCAAGGGCGCTGTTCCCGGCAATGGCGGCAACCGTCTACGGCGTTGGACCAAGCCTCCTCGGCCTCCTCTACGCCGCCCCGGGAATCGGCGCCTTCCTCGGGGCGATCACCACCGGGTGGCTGCATCGGGTCACCCGTCGGGGTCGGGCGATCTCCTTGGCCGTTGCCCTCTGGGGCGGTGCCATTGTGGTCTTTGGCCTGAGCGGCAGCTACGTCGTTGGCATCTGCTGTTTGGCACTCGCGGGTTGGGCCGACGTGCTCTCGGCGGTGCTGCGCAACACGGTGCTGCAGACCTCCATTCCCGATCACTTCCGCTCACGCCTCTCGGCCATTCAGATCGCCGTCGTCCAGGGTGGACCGAAGCTCGGTGATCTGGAATCGGGTGCGGTTGCTGCTGCAACGAGCACCCTCACCTCCGTCGTGAGCGGCGGGCTCCTCTGCGTCGCTGGCGTTGCGGCACTCGCCCTGTGGCGACCGGCGTTCTGGGCCGAGCGTTCACCCGCTGATCCATCGAACGAGGCCGTGAATTGACGAGTTGGTGCGGTAGGTTGGCGCAGTGCACGACCTGACCACCAACGACTACAAGTCGACCTTCCGGCCCGACATCCAAGCGCTCCGAGCCCTGGCTGTAGTGCTGGTGCTGATGTTCCACGCGTCGATTCCTGGATTCCATGCCGGATTCTTGGGCGTCGACGTCTTCTTCGTGATCTCCGGCTTCGTGATCACCGGCGTTCTGCTCCAAGAGCGAGCCGGGAGCGGGGGAACCTCAATCCTCGACTTCTACGCCCGGCGGATTCGTCGCATCCTTCCTGCGGCATCGGTGGTCATCGTGTTGACGATCTTCGCCACCTACCACTGGCTGGCCTTCGTCACTGGAGCCTCGGTGGCCGGGGACGCCAAATGGGTCACCGCGTTCATGGGGAACTTCCACTTCGCCACGGTCGGCACCCAGTACTTCGGTGCGTCGAACCCGCCATCGACCCTCACCCAGTTCTGGTCGCTCGGCGTTGAAGAGCAGTTCTACGTCGTCTGGCCACTGCTGTTCATTGGCTTGACCGCCCTATTGCCGAAGCGACTGGCCAAGATCAACCTGATCGCCGGACTCGGCACGGTGATTGCAGCCTCGCTCATCTGGAACCTCATCGAGACCCAGAACAACCCGGTGTGGGCCTTCTACTCCCCGCTCACCAGAGCCTGGGAGCTCGGCCTCGGTGCCCTGCTCGCCGTGCTCACCCCCTACCTCGTCGACAAGGCCCCGAAGCTCGGCACCTGGTTCGGTGTCGTTGGCTGCGCGGTGATCGGCGCCTGCACCTGGTTCTACTCGTCACAAACTGCAGCCACGGAGTGGCCAGGGTGGAGGGCCATCCTCCCCGTCGCAGCAACCGGCCTCGTCATCGCTGGTGGATCGCTCCGCCAATCGACGGGCTTCGGCGTGATCACGAAGTTCCCCATCATTCAGTGGGTGGGTGCGATTTCCTTCTCGCTCTACCTCGTCCACTACCCGATCATCCAGATTGCGACGCAGTACAGCTTCACGCCGCTGTCGGGGATGGCGCACTTCGAGCAGATCCTGCTCTCCTTCGCCCTCGCTGCGGTGTCGTACTACCTGCTCGAGCAGCCGGTCCGGAAGTCGAAGTTCTTCAAGAACCACCGCTGGGCCACCTACGTCCTCGGTGCGGCGCTCATCGCTGCCACCTACGGCGCCATCTTCTGGCACCTGCACAACTCCGGCGCCTGATCACCCGCTCTGTCGTTAGGGGCGCGGTGCGCGGTAGCGGAGCACCCCTACGTTATTGAACCACCCTGGCGGTAACTTCGTTGATCCGACGGTTGAGACGTGCGTCGTCTGAATTCCGGTCAAGGTCGCAGCGCTGAAATTTGCCGCGACGAGGTTCACCCCATCCCAGTGGTCGAAGGACAGATTGGCTCCTCCTCCGCTCACCCCTTTCAGGTCACAGAGGGTCATCGAGAGGTGATCGAAGGATGCGTTGGTGAGGTTCACCAGCGCGAAATTGGCTTGGGTGAAGACACCACCGGTGAAGGTGGCCCCGACCGCAGTGCTCTTCGTGAGGTCGACGTTGCGCATGGTTGCGCCCGTGAGGTTCGCCTGTGAGAGGTTGGCCGACGTCGCGTTGGTGAAGGACCACGTCGTTGCCGTGAGCGTGGCCCCGGTGAAGTTCGCCGAAGAGACATTTGCCCCACTGAAGTTCGCTCCCGAGAGGTCACGTCCAGCGAGATTGGCACCCTTCAGGTTGCAGTCGACGAGGTGAGCCCCAGGCAGCCAGTGCGAAGGCCCGCAGGGATTCTGAGATGCAGCGGTGACCTTCCCTTGCACACCGAAGGAAACCAACGCTGAGACGGCAACGCTCGCCACAACTCGAATGGAGGTGTGAGACATACACAGACGCTAACGCTCGGACCGGGGGAATCCGCCGCTCGCACCAGTTCCAATGATTCACATTCTGAGAATCTTGAGTCGTCCCGCGGAATGCAAACTCCCATGCGAAGACTGGAGCAACTCAGTGTCATATGACTTACCATATGGTTATGGCACGACGAGAAGTTCTGGTTCAACTTGATGACGACTTAGTCGAACAACTCGACAAGCTGGCAAAGCTACAAGGGGTCAGTCGCTCCGAGCTGCTTCGTAGAGCAGCACTTGCAGTCATTGCCGCCGAGGATTTCAATGCAGCAGACCGAGACCTCCAGGCGGCCTATCGACGCATCCCTCAAGATCCGGCGTTCGTTGCTGCAGCGCAGCGACTCTCACTCGAGTCCATCCCTCCATGGTGAAGCGAGGCGACATTCTCTGGGCCAACTGTGAACTGCCGTTTGGACGCAGACCCGTCTGCGTGGTCACGCGCGATGCGGCCATTCCAGTTCTCAACGGCATTACCTGCGCCCCACTGACGAGAACAATCCGTGGCATCCGATCTGAAGTCCCGATCGGTGCCGATGATGGGCTCGATGAGGAGTGTGCGATCAATTGCGACAACCTCCTCACGATCTCGAGAGACCTCCTCGATCGTGAACCGGTCGGAACGTTGTCGACAGAGAAGCGGGCACTCCTCGATCAGGCGCTCCGATACGCGCTCGGAATCACGTACTAGTTCGCTATCTGGAATTGTGCGTTGGATGGAGCAGCGGAATCAACGCTCCCGAATGGCAATCCGCTCACGGACCACCTCAGCCGCCAACTGACCGCACGCTGCGTCGATCTCGACACCCCTCGTCCGCCGAATCGTGGCGTTGACGCCGTAGTCGAGGAGGTCATCCCTGAACTCCCTAACTCTGGCGAGGGTAGACCCTCGGACGAGGTAACCAGGGGTTGGGTTCAACGGGATCAGGTTCACGTGCGCCTTCAAGGGAATGGCGAACGCTGCGAGCTCTCGCGCGGCGAGGTCAGTGTCGTTGACGCCATCAATGCAGGCCCATTCGAAACTGAGGCGACGACCAGAGGTTTCGACGTAGGCAGCACAGGCATCGTGGAGATCCGCTAACGGGTACCGCTTGTTCATCGGCACCAGGCTGGTGCGGGTCACGTCGTTGGCCGCGTGGAGAGAAACAGCGAGGTTGACGGGCAACTCGAAGTCGGTGAGACGCTTGATGCCGGGGATGATGCCAACCGTTGACACGGTGATTCGGCGAGCCGATAGCCCGAGATCCCCGTGGAGCCGGCGAATCGCATCGAAGAGTCGATCGACGTTGGCCAGGGGCTCACCCATCCCCATGAAGACGATGTTGGAGAGTCGGCGTGGGCGGGCAGCTCGGGCCGCCACCACGAACTGCTCAACGATCTCGCCAACTTCGAGATTTCGGGTGAAGCCCGCCTGACCGGTGGCGCAGAAGGTACAGCCCATGGCGCATCCCGCTTGTGAGGACAGACACGCGGTGACCCGGTCGTCGTACTCCATGAGCACCGTCTCGACCATTGCGCCATCGGCGAGGGAGAACACCCATTTCGTGGTCTCTCCATCGTCTGCGGATTTCTCGGTGGCGACGCGGAGGGCCGGAGGGAGTGCGGCCTCCAACTGTTCTCGCAGCGCCTTCGGCAAGGTGGTGAGTTCTGCGGGGCTTGCGAGGTCGTCGTAGAGGCCGTGGAGCACCTGATCGACACGGAACCGAGGCTGATCGGACAGAAGTTCGGCCAGATCCTCTCGAGTGGCGTCGTAGCGAGTCGGCACGGCTACAGGCTAGGCCGTTCCACTCCGATCACTCCCCCACTCCAGAGGTCCTAGGCTGTGCAACCGATCGGCCGCATCGGTCGTACTTCCGAGAAGGAGCATCATGGAACTCAGTCACACGTCTGCAATCGTCACCGGTGGAGCATCGGGTCTCGGTGAGGCCACCGCCCGCCTCCTCGCTGCTCGTGGCGCCCACGTCGTCGTTGCCGACCTGAAGGCAGAGACCGGCGAGGCCCTCGCCAAGGAGATCGGTGGCACCTTCGTCCAGTGCGACGTCACCAACACCGACCAGATCATCGCCGCCATCGACGCCGCCTACGCACACGCTCCGCTCAAGAGCGTCGTGAACTCGGCCGGTCTCGGCTGGGCCACCCGCACCATTGGCAAGGACGGCGAGTACTCCTCGGCCCACGACCTCGACATCTACCGCAAGATCATTGAGGTCAACCTCGTCGGCACCTTCAACGTCTGCCGCCTGGCCGCCACCAAGATGAGCATGAACGAGCCCGACGAGTTCGGTGAGCGTGGCGCCATCGTCAACGTCGCTTCCGTTGCCGCCGAAGACGGCCAAATCGGCCAGGTTGCCTACTCCTCGTCCAAGGGTGGCGTCGTTGGCCTGACCCTCCCCCTCGCCCGCGACCTCTCGGCCGTCGGCATCCGCGTGAACACCATCCTCCCGGGCCTCATCGACACCCCGATCTACGGCTCCGGCGAAGCCTCCGAGGCCTTTAAGGCCAAGCTCGGCACCGGCGTCCTCTTCCCGAAGCGCCTCGGCCAGCCTGCAGAGTTCGCCACCTTGGCGATCGAGCTGCTCGCCAACAGCTACATGAACGCAGAGACCATCCGCCTCGACGCTGGTATCCGCATGCAGCCCAAGTGATCTGCTGATCACACCGCAGTCAACAGCACCCCGGGGCATTCGCCCCGGGGTGCTGTTTTCCGTGGCGACTTTCATATCTCAAAATTTTCGTAAACATCAATTTCACGTTCGTAAACATCCCAAAATTGTAAATCCCACGAGGACTATTTACCTAGGAAATCGCGTCTGTTCTACTTGTTCGGGTAGAGCCAACAGGAAGAATCTGCAGTGACGTCCCCCAAAGTGGTGGCATTTTGACGGTCCGCTGAAAGTATGGGCCACCGGAGTAGTTCTGACGTGTCCATCCAAAGGCACGAAAGGAAAACTCCGGTGACCCACCTAGATATTGACGCATCCGAACTGCTCGAGGCGCTGCGCGAACGACCCGACCTGGACCTCGTT